>JAEEGL010359953.1_pt1 | contig 58037 bp, 56 predicted proteins | sample 9134231 | NCBI WGS metagenome assembly JAEEGL01 (sample SAMN16246548, study PRJNA631951) | gut metagenome | biome: gut microbiome; feature: rumen; material: fiber-attached | host: Bos | place: Iran: Karaj | collected 2018-10
CGATGATGAAGCTGCAGCAGTCAGAAAAAATGTCGACGGTTCAGTCACTGTTGTCAGAGCTTTCCCGATGATGGGTAACTAAATCAACAAAATAAATATATAAGGCGGATGCTTTAGCACCCGCCTTTTTGTTTTTGTATTTTTCCGATTCTGTTATTTCTGTGCAGCAGCATCGAGCGGTTGAGGCTGTTCAATATTTATTTGTGATGCTTTAGCCGGATTGAAAGAATCATTCAGGTATTCAATTTGTGCATTCTTGATAAGTCCTTCTGTCAGATTTCTCAGAACTTCAAGCTGTTTCTTTGTTTCCAGATAGTATTTAATTTCATCTTTTACCTTTGCAAAAGGTGTTGTTCCTGATTCCATTCTGTCTGTAACCTTTATAATATGGAAACCAAAGTTTGTTTTAACCAAATCACTTATTGTATCCGGTTTCATAGAGAATGCCGCATCAGAAAATTCTTTAACCATTGCCTGACGTGGGAAGAAACCTAATTCTCCGCCTCTTTCACCACTTGCTTTGTCATCTGATTTTTGTTTTGCAATTTTTTCAAAATCCTGAGGATTTTTCTTAACTTCTGCTAAAATAGCTTCAGCTTTTGCCTTTTGTGCAGCAACTCTTTTTTCTACTTCAGTATTCAATTGTTCCGGAGTAATGTCAGGATTTTTTTCTCTAATTTGTTGAATTATACTCAAAACATCAGCAGAAACCAATATATGAGAAGCTCTTACCTGTTCTCCATGAGTAAAGCTTTGTTTATTCTCGTTATAATATTTTTCAGCCTCAGAATCACTTACTTCAATTTTCTGAATAGAATTTACAAGTTTTCTTATTTTAGCCTGTGTTTCCAAATCTTGCATAAATTCGTTATTAGAAACACCTCTCTGCTTCAAAATACGATTCAGTTCTTCTTTTGAGCCAACTTTATCTATAACGGATTTCAATTCGTTTTGAATTTCCTCTTTTGAAGCGGTAATACCTCTTTTTGCAATTTCATCATCAATGATAGCTTTTACTATAAGCTCACTTACAACTTTATGTTTAAAAATGCCATACATAGGGTTTTCGTCAGATTTGATAAAGTTTTTTGAACCGCCAAAAGACTTAAATGCCGATGCATCTACTGCTCTGTCAAAAGCCTTGTCAAATTGAGCCTGAGTAATGATTTGGTCATTAACCTTTATAATACCTTCATCTTTCTGCAAAAATGAGCATCCTGTCATTAACACAGCAGACATTGCCATACATACCAATAATTTTTTCATATATAACTCCTTAATTTTTAATCTCTCTACAAGCTCTATAATAAATCAAAAATACTGATTTGTGAATGTTTATTATATATGTAACGTTTTGTTACAAGGAACATACAAAATTTCGAAAATTTCTGTTACAAGAACCTTATATAAAAGTAAAAGCGATAATATAAAGAATTACCGCTAAATTATGTGTGTGTATTATATTATAGATTTATATTTAAGCTAATGTATTAAACTTCTTTTCTGTTTCAGTCTGAATTGGCTCATTATCTCTGAGCATGCTGAAAGTTCTGTATAATTTGTAACCAAGAGCTGTCAACGGATCTGAGCTTAAAGAATCTGCATTTTGAGCAATTTCTTTGTTCTGCTGAAATTTAACAGATGCATTAGGATCTCTTAGCATAAGAATAGCATTTTGAGAATCCATTTCTCTTGATAAAACATTTTCTCTAAAACTTATATTTGATATTTTATTAATTTGCATTTTTATCACCTCTGTGAATCTTTTTTGTTATTAAGTGTTTTTTTAACACTTCATCTAACAAATTCATTATGCATCATTTGAAAAAAAATGTCAAGAGGGTTTTTTAAGATTTGTAAACTTTGGTTTAACCGTTGCACTGACTGGCTTTTGGATAAAATGTCAAAAGTACACTTATTGTAGTGTTTTGAGCATGCTTTTAATTTTTATTTAACCATGCCGGCAGTTTATTTTTCGCTTATAATATTTTTATGCTTAATAACAAAAAAATATTAATAGGGATTTGCGGCGGAATTGCCGCATACAAAATTTGTGAGCTTATTCGTCTTTACAAAAAAAACGGTGCTGACGTAAAAGTTGTCGTTACACCGAATGCCCTTAATTTTGTTACAAAACTCACACTACAAACACTTTCGGGAAATGAAGTTTTTGTTGAACAGTTTAATATTGACGAATATAAGCCCGAGCACATATCTCTTACAGATGCCGACATCTTTGTCATAGCACCTGCAACAGCAAATACCATAAGCAAAATAGCCCACGGAATTTGTGATAACCTTTTAACCACAACCGCCTGTGCTTTTAATAAACCGTTCCTTATTGCTCCGGCAATGAACAACAACATGTGGGAAAATACTTTTATTCAGGAAAACATTGCAAAACTGGAAAATGCAGGATATAACATAATTTATCCTTCGGAAGGATTTTTGGCATGCGGCACAAATGCTGTCGGAAGGATGAGAGAACCGGAAGAAATTTTTGAAAAAACGGTTGAAATACTGAATACACCCCACAATAACCCTCTGCACAAAGATGGGGAACACCTGTTACTCTCGGGCAAAAAGATTTTGATTACAACCGGCGGCACAAAAGAAAAAATCGATCCTGTAAGGTATATAACAAATAATTCCTCAGGAAAAATGGGAATTGCACTTGCAAATGCCGCTTCAAGAATGGGTGCAAATGTTACACTTATTTCAACATTTAATACTCCGGGACCTTTTGAAAATATTGTTACCGAGACTGCTGAAGATATGAAAACTGCCGTTGAAGAGCATTTACCGGAGCAGGATTGTATTATTATGGCGGCAGCTGTTGCAGACTACAAGGCTGCAAATTATTCCGAACAAAAAATTAAAAAAGGAAATGAAAATAAAATCTCAATAGAACTTGTTAAAAATCCGGATATTCTGAAAGAAATAAGTTCAATAAAATCAAGTGCCACAATCGTAGGTTTTTGTGCCGAAAGTGAAAACTTAATTGAAAATGCAAAAACTAAAATTCAAAACAAGGGATGTGATTATATTGTAGCAAATGACATTTCACGCAAAGATATCGGCTTCAACAGCAACGAAAACGAAGTTTACATCATTGACAAAAACCTGAATATAAATCATATTGAAAAAGATACCAAGGACAATATTGCCGTAAAAATTTTGGAGAATATTTTTGAATAAATATGATATAGTCCGTAAAATAGAAGAATTTGCACCGCCTGAAACCCAGGAAAACTGGGATTGCTCCGGTTGGGCAGTTTTGGCAAATCAAAATGACGAAGTTAATCGTATTCTTTTTGCACTTACGGTAACAGAGAAGGTTATTCAGCAGGCAAGAGAAAATAACTGTGACATGATAATCTCTCATCATCCGCTTTTTAGTGTTCCTCTCGAATGGAAAGATATTAATATTTACTGTGCTCATACAAATCTTGATAAGGCAGAAGGCGGTACAACCGACAGGCTTATTAAAGAGCTCGGCTTTACCAAAACCGAAAGTTATGAATTTGTAAGGATTGTAAGACCGGACAAGCCGATTACGGTTGCGGATTTGAGGCAAAAACTTTTAAAAATTTCTCCAAGATTGAGATACATCAATAATTACAACGTTGAGCAAATTAAATCGATAGGCTTTTGTGCCGGCTCGGGAAGTGAGTTTATAAATGAATGCGATACAGATGCTTTCGTTACGGGGGATTTAAAATTCCATACCGCTCTTGATTCAAAACAGGTTGTTTTTGACATCGGACATTTTGAAAGTGAAATTTTTGCCCCTCAAATATTAAAAGATATTACAAACGTTGGAGAGAAAGGATTTATAGCTGATGAAAAAAGTCCTTTTATTTAGTTTAATTCTTTTCTTAACAACAATAGCTGTTTGTGCCTATGAAACAATCATTTTTCATTTTCCTGACGGAGAACTTTGGGAAAAAGCTTATTATAAAAAAATCAACTATGAGGCCATTTTACAATATGTTCCTGCTGGAGAAACCTCAAATATTTGGACACGGTCTATTGTCGTACACTCTTACAACAATTCCGGATTTGCAGTCAAAGATTTTTCAGCAAATGAAATTCGGAAAATGAAAAGAATAAACCCGAACGGTAATTATAAAACTCTACGGATGAGAGAAAATGATGCAATATTTACAAGATGTACGGAAGAATACAAAAATATTCAACCGCACTGTGAATTTTTACGAATTACAAAAGCTCACGATGGCATTGTTTCAATACAGTACATGAACAGAAATAAAAAAGATTTTGAAAACAACTACACTCTTTGGCTTGAAACCATAAGAGGTGCTAAATTTATGTACAGCTATTATCGTGATGAAAGAACTTTTGATAAAGCAATTTATTTTGAATTATAATGCCGAATTAAAACTCTGCATCGCCTGATATGAGCTTCTTACAAGAGGGCCTATCTGATAATTTCTTATTCCGATTTTTTTTGCAAGATTTTTCAGATTTTCAAATTCTTCTAACGTATAGAATTTTGCGACCTCAAGATGTAATTTTGACGGCTGAATATATTGTCCTATCGTAACAATATCAACTCCGGCATTTTTTAAATCCGTCAAAGTTTCTTCAATATCTTCCGCAGTTTCACCCAAACCAACCATTAAACCGGATTTTGTAACAATATCAGAATGCTGTTTAACGTATTTAAGAACATCAAGTGAAATATCATAGCTTCCCTGTGGTCTTGCTTTTTTAAATATATTTTTTACGGTTTCAATATTATGATTAAAAACCTCCGGACAGGCTTGTATAATTATATCAAGACTGGAATATTTACCCCTAAAATCGGGAGTTAATATTTCTATTTTTGCATTACAAATTTTTCTGATTTCATCTATACAATTTTTAAAATGCTCTGCACCGCCATCAGGCAAATCATCTCTGGTAACCGAAGTTATTACGGCATATTTAAGTCCCAGCTCGTTAACCGCCTCAGCAACATGTTTTGGTTCCGATAAATCCAACGGCTCCGGCTTTGCAACAGAAATATTGCAATATCTGCAATTTCTTGTGCATACATTTCCCATAATCAAAAATGTTGCCGTATTTTTTGTATAACACTCATTTTTATTGGGACATCTCGCACCTTCACAAACGGTATTCAGACATTTTGATTTAAGTATTCTTCTTACTTTTTTCGTTTTTTCCGTATCAATAATCGGTCTTTTCAGATACTCCGGTAACCTTGGCATAACATCCTCCGATTGTCAAATTATAACATAACTGTACATTATTTATTAAAATTTTTCCTCAATTTTTTTCCGTAATAATTATATTAAGAATTGTAACAAATCATGCAAATGCTGAAATTAGCTACGTTTTAGATACTTTTTATATATAAGATGTAATATAGGATATTATAGACATGGCACCTTTGGATTATCTATCACTATTGAATAATGCAAAAACAGCCGGAACCGGTACTTCCGCCGGTCAGCAACCAGCTGCTGCAAGCGGTCAAACTTCTATGCAGCCTGTATTAAACAGCATAGTAGCTTTTGCATTAAGCAGCATGGATTCCAATGCCGATAAAACAGCCGAACAGGAAGTTAAAGATGGCGAACAAAAAATAAACAATATTGATAAAGCAAAAGAAACTGCCGCACAGCAAAACATGGCACAAATTGGCAAAATTCTTGAAATGATAGAAGCAAACAGAAAAAGTGCCGAAGAAAAGCTTAAAGCTATAGATGATACAAATAAAGAAAAAGAAGAACTTCAGAAAAAATTAGATGCTGCAAGTACTCAGGTTGAAATCATGAAGAAGAAAGTTAATTCTTCCGAATATACTCCGGCTGAAAAAAGAGCATTTTTAAAATCTATCAGCGAGTCCGGCAAAGAGATACAAGAACTTGCAGAACAATGTAATGCACTGAGTGAAAAAGTAAATAGTACAAATGCCGAAGTAGAAGAAATTTCCGGTAACAACCAAAATTTAACAGCGCAAAGCGAAGAAGAAGCAAACAAAGGAAATGCAATACAACGAGCTTATGCATTTCAACTTAGCGGAGAAATAACTAAACAAAATGCGGCGACAGCTGCACAAGCCGCTCAAAATACAAGTACAGCAGTAGCCGCAGAAGCAAAAGCCGCTGCTTTAGAAACCGGTGGTACCATAGGTGGAATGTTTACAGCAGGAGCAACGACGGCTGCCGCACAGGCAAAAGCAGCAGAGTTACATCAAGTTGCAGCTGCAAACTTCAATGCTGCAACAATCAGAGGAACAGGAACAGCATTGAATAACACAAGAATAGGTGCTTCTATTACAGGCATCGGACAAAATACACAAAACATAACTGCAGAAGACGGTAAAGTTGTTGGAGTCGGTTCCGACATCACAAACAAAACTGATGAATACAATGCAATATCCAGAGATTTAACAGGTTTGGACAAAAAAGCAGAGCAATTACAAACTGGTGCCACAATAATTGAATCTCAGGTATTAACAGCAGATGGTGCAGCTGCTGCTGAAGAACAAAAACAAAATGTACAAGGTAATAACGATGTTTTGGCAGAAACAAAAGCTGCTGCCGGAAATAGAGGAACAGTTCCGGCTGAAGAAAAAAATGAAGATAAAGAAAAAAGTGATGTAACAATAGGTGAAACACCGGATTTAAAATTAGACAAAGCTTAGTTATAAGTAATTAATTTTTTGATTTCAAAATCCGGCTAAAATATTACAATTATCCACTCTTTTTATTGACACCTGCTGCCCGTTATGATGTAATTATATTAACAGATGTATTACTAAATAAGGGGATAATTTATGGCTGCAAAAACAAAAGCAAAAACCAAAAAAGTTGTTGAATCTTTGGAAAAAACTCTCAAAGCATCAGACAAAGTTGAAACTCTTGAACAATTGGAAGTTTTAATTTCCAAAGTAAAAAAAGCTCAAAAAATTTATGAAACCTACACTCAGGAACAGGTCGACAAAATATTTAAAGCTGCCGCAGCTGCCGCAAATAAAGCAAGAATTCCGCTTGCAAAAATGGCAGTTGAAGAAACCAAAATGGGAGTTTTGGAAGATAAAATTATTAAAAACCACCTTGCTTCAGAGTACATCTACAACAAACATAAAAATGCCAAAACTTGCGGTATTATAAGTGAGGACAAAGAAAACGGTATAAAAACAGTTGCAGAACCTCTGGGTATCTTGGCAGGTATTATTCCTACAACAAACCCGACATCTACAGCAATTTTTAAATCTCTTATTGCATTAAAAACAAGAAATGCAATAATCTTCTCACCTCACCCGAGAGCTACAAAATGTACTATTGAAGCTGCAAGAATAGTTCTTGAAGCGGCAGTTAAAGCTGGCGCTCCGGAAAATATCATCGGTTGGATTGATGTTCCGTCAATTGAACTTTCAAATACTTTAATGACACATCCGGAAATCGATTGTATTATTGCAACAGGCGGTCCCGGCATGGTTAAAGCAGCATATTCTTCCGGTAATCCTGCACTTGGTGTTGGTCCGGGTAATGTCTCAGCCGTAATTGATGAAACAGCTGATATTAAGATGGCAGTTTCTTCAATTCTTATGTCAAAAACTTTTGATAACGGTATGATTTGTGCTTCTGAACAGTCGGTTATTGTTGTGGAAGATGTTTACGAAGAAGTTAAAAAAGAATTTATATACAGAGGAGCTTACCTTGTTTCAAAGGCTGAACAAAAGAAAATGATGGATTTACCGTTCATTGATCCTAAACGAGGTACTGCCCATCCTTCAATTGTAGGTCAACCTGCTCACAAAATAGCCGAGCTTTCAGGGTTCAAAACTCCTGAGAATGCTAAAATTCTTCTGTGTGAAAGACCGAAAGTTGACTGGAACGATCCGTTCTCAAGAGAAAAATTATCGCCGATTTTAACCATGTATAAAGCAAAAAATTATGAAGAAGCTTCAAAAATGGCTTACGAATTGGTTTCAAAAGGCGGAGCCGGACATTCTGCAGCTCTTTACACAGATGAAAGAAAACAAGACAGAATTAACACATACGCAGAGATGATGCCTGCCTGCCGTATAATCATCAATTCACCATCCTCTATGGGCGGTATCGGTGATATATATAACTTTAAACTTGAACCGTCACTTTCACTCGGTTGCGGTTCCTGGGGAGGAAATGCCGTTTCCGGAAATATTGGTGTAGAACATTTATTAAATTATAAAACTGTTGCTGAAAGGAGAGAAAATATGTTGTGGTTCAAAGTTCCGCCAAAAGTTTACTTCAAAAGAGGAGCTTTAGATCTTGCTCTTAAAGTTCTTAAAGACAAAAAGAGAGCCTTTATAGTAACAGATACTTATCTCTTTAATTCCGGTGCAGTTGACAAAATTACAAAAGTTTTACACGAAATAGGTGTAGAATATCAAATATTCTTTGATGTTAAACCGGATCCGACATTATCAACAATCAATCAGGCTATGGCACAATTAAGACCGTTTAAACCTGACTTAATCATAGCACTTGGCGGAGGTTCGCCGATGGATGCGGCTAAGATTATGTGGTTAATGTATGAACAGCCTGATGTTAATTTTGAAGATATTTCTATGAGATTTATGGATATCAGAAAACGTATCTGTCAGATTGACGATTTGGGTAAAAAAGCTACAATGGTTTGTATTCCGACTACATCAGGAACTGGTAGTGAAGTTACACCGTTCTCAATTATTACTGATGATGAAACTCACGTTAAGTATGCAATTGCCGACTATGCTTTAACACCAAACATTGCAATCATAGATCCTAACTTTGTTGACGGTATGCCAAAAGGTTTAACCGCAGCATCAGGAATTGACGCATTGGTACATGCAATAGAAGCTTACGTTTCCTGTATGGCAACAAACTTTACTAACTCTAATGCATTAGAGGCTGCAAAGTTAATATTCAGATATCTTGAAAGAAGCTATAAAGAGGGTGCTAACGATCCTATGGCAAGAGAAAAAATGCACTATGCCGCAACAATTGCCGGTATGTCATTTGCAAACTCCTTCCTCGGACTTTGTCACTCAATGGCACACAAGCTGGGTGCAATGTATAATGTACCTCACGGTGTTGCAAATGCTCTTTTAATCAGACAAATTATCAAATACAATTCAACAGATGCACCGAAAAAACAGGCAATCTTCCCTCAGTACAAGTATCCGAATGCAAAAGCAAAATACGGACAAATTGCAGACGAACTTGGCTTAGGCGGTAAGAATGACGATGAAAAAGTTGAACTTCTTATTAAGGCGGTAGATAAATTAATGGATGCAATAGAACTTCCGAAATCTATAAAACAATTTGGTATAGATAAGAAAGTATTTATGGAAAACCTTGATAAACTTGTTGAACTTGCATTTGACGACCAATGTACCGGAGCAAATCCTGTATATCCGTTAATGAAGGATATTAAACAGTTATATATTGATGCTTATGAAGGTAAAATATAAAAATCATCAATTTTAAAGGGAGATAATAATGACAATATCAAAAGAAAAAATAAAAGAAATTTTAAACAACATTCAGGACGGCGACCAGATTCTTAACTATATAGAAGAACTTGAAGATGAAAAAAAACATCAACACCAACACCATCACGAATGTTGTGATTGCGGCTGCGAAGACGAAGAACAGGAATGGGAAGAAATAGATACCGGATACACATCAAATTTATCCGTTAGTGACTGGGAAAAATTACTGAAAGATGAAACCGTTTTTAACAAAGATTCGTTAATTGTATTAAAAAGAATGCGTCATATTGCAGCTCCGACAGGTTCTGCCGAACTTGCGGATTTATTCGGATATGGAGCATTATTTTACTCTTTTGAGATGGATAAACTTGAAACAAGAATCGCTGAAAAATTAGATATACATGATATTCATGAGCTTGATAAATGGGCAATTCTTTTCAACGGCTGGCAGCAAAAAAATTCTTCTGACAGAATTTTTGCACTGCTTCCGGAGCTTTATGAAGCAATAGGAAATGTTGACCTGTCTCAGATTCCGTTAAGAGAACAGGATACCGTAAAAGAATCATAAAAAGAAAAACTGCTGCATTATACTAAAATATTTCACCTAGTTTGTTTTTTTCTGTAAAGATGCTCTGGGCTTTCTTTGTTTTGCCCTTATAGCATCAAGTTTTTCATTCAAATCAAACAGTTTATCTCTTAACAACACCAGATAGGTTTCCAAATTTGAATTTTGTAAATGTTCATTATCGTAATAATACAGATTTCTGTCATAATGTTCAAATTTGTCGGTTAATTTACGGATATTAAATCTTAAAAGTTTTTCATTAAGAATGTAGAAGGATTTTTTTATATTATCACCCTTCATTACAAGAATTTGTGTTGCAACATTATTTGGAATCACAGGATAGCTTAATCTTAAATCATAACCTTCCGGTGTAATTTCTTCAAATCTTACTGCAGTAGTTGCAAGCTGAGTGGATATGCCGTTTTCTTCTTTGAACTGTCTGCGCTTGTCAAATTTTCTTATATACTTCATTACGTTTGTTTTATATTTTGTAAAGTTTTCGGAAATCTCACCAAGAATTTCTCGTTTTGACTCTAAAGAAGCAACATCATTATTGGAGTATATTCTTTTGTTTTCTTCCTGAGTTCTAAGCCAGTTTTCCGTATGGTCAATAAACAGTTTTAATTCTCTGTTTAAACAGGAAAGATAAGAATATAAATCCGAATTATCTATTTCGGCTTGAGTATAATAATCCGGAATTGAATTTTTGCGTTTTATACAATTTTCGTAAACAGCTTTTCTGAAGGGAAGATTCCTCTGAACACTGCCTTCTTCCTCGGAAATAACAAAATTAAGTTCTTCACCGCTGATGCTTGTAACTGAAAGTGATACATACGGTCTGTTTTTATGAGTTATATATGCAAAAGAAATCGGCTCACCCATTGGTCCTATGTCTTTAAAGGCTATTTTATTCATTCCCGGCTGGGTAATATAGTTTTTGTAATAACTTCTGACATTAAATCTTGAAGCATCATTTGGTACAATTCTGAACAATTTTTTGATGTGTTTAAACTTTTCAACAATGGACTGAATTATTTTTTCATCTTCTTCATCAATGTATCCTAAATCCTTAATCCCCGCCTTTCTGGGTACAACCCGCAGAGTTCTGTTAAGCTCGGCAATTTTTTGTGATGTTGTTTCTTTTGGTATAAAAGGCTTTGGAACATCATAAGTAAACTCTCGTTTTGCCGCAATAAGTTTTGAATCAACATAATCAAGCACTTCGCTCATAAAATCTTCCAGATTCGAACCGGATAAACTGCCTGTATGTAAATATTCGTCATTCTGATTATTTAGAGTAAATTTTTGATATAAACTGCCGTCTTCTTTATTTAAAGTATCAAATTGTAAAAATCCGACACGGGGCGAGGATACGTGATAATCAAAATTTTCTCCGGCAAAAATTATACCCTCATTTTTTGTTATTCCTATTTCTTTTATTCCGGATTTAGTTAATTTTACCTTATTTTGTGCCATTAATTCAGGGTTAAGCTCACAGTATATTTTATCAAAGACATACTCAACACTTTTCATCTGAGATTTCATATAATTTTGAGCATAATTTGAAAGAACACTGCACTTTTTACTTAAAACTTCTGTTGGAACTGATATTGCAAGATTTTTCATATTAAAAATAAAAAACGTAAAAAAATTTTTTGCTATTTAATATTTTCGTATATCAGTTTTAATCCTTCTAATGTTAAATCAGGCTCTACTACATCAAAACAATCCGATACCATGTGGTGCTTAACAAGTTTTGCATATCCTCCTGTTGCAACTATTACCGGATGAGAACCGAGTTCTGACTCACAGTCCTTAATCAGTCCCTCTATTGCATGTGCCTGTCCTTTAATTACACCTGACAATATACAATCCTTAGTATTTCTGCCTATAGCTTTCTCAATATTCTCAGCCCTAAGCTCAGGCAAAAGCGAAGTTCCTGTACCAAGAGCCTTTAGCTGCATTCCTATTCCGGGCATAATTACACCGCCTGAAAAAGCTCCGCTCTTATCAACTATATCAAATGTCGTTGCAGTTCCCATATCTACAACTATTGCGGGTAACGAATACTTTTTTAAAACAGCATATGAATTTGCTATTCTGTCAGCTCCGACTGTTTCCGGAAGTTCTACATCCAGCTTTAATTCCGTACTTAACGAAGAATCAACGATAACCGCCTCAATCTCAAAGGCTTTTTTTATTGCGGATTTTATCGTTTGTGTCAGTTCTTTAACTACAGAACTTATTATACAGCATGTTATCTTCTCATCACCGTATTCTTTTATAAAAATATTTTTGTAATCGTCCTCAGACAAACTTATATCAGAATCAAAGCAAGCTTTACCTACAAGCATATTTTCGTTGTATATACCTGTTGTAATAGCTGTATTTCCGACATCAATAACCAAAAGCATTAAGGCATTCCTTCCGTTTATCAGTTTAAATCTTCATAATTTTTCAGAGTGTCATTAATCATTTGCTGAAATTCGGCTCTGTATGATTTGGGACTTATTATTTCACACTTGGTATCATATCTCATAAGCCTTGAAAAAAGTATTTCCTTCGGCTCGGTACGATTTATAACATCCAAAGAACCATCGGCATTCATATTGGTATTTTCTCCTTCCCTTGGCTCATATCTTTGTGCCAACGGAGCTGTTAACCTGAATATTACTGACTGCTCACCGCCATAAGAACTAACAAACTTGTTATCGGTAACTTCTAAACCGGAAAGTCTGTTTATATCTATCATTCGCTCTTTTTTATAATAAACCTTAAAATATCTTTTTTTATCCGTTTCTACAATTTGCAGCGGAATACATTCACATACCGTCTGATTTTTAAATAACAGTTTAACCTTTCTTTTTTTGGCAACAGCCTTTTCAAAAATTTCATAGGATATATGAATACAGTCATTACTTACTTTTACAATATTTTTATCCGAAAACCTGCTTAACTTCCTGATGAACTCTTTATATATTTTTGAGCATTTTGAAGGAAATTCCATTGTTATTACCGATTCCAGCCTGTTAAAAAGTTCAATCTCCTCAAGGGAAAGCTCCATTCCGAAAGGAACATGCGCAACATAGTATTTGTTATTAATCTTTGGAATTTCAATACCATAAAACCTGCACGTATTGATATATTTACTGATAACACTGTTATTAAAAATAGAATCCGGCTCGTTTGCATTCAGTTTATCAATAAGTTCTGACATTGAATAATTACCCTGAAATAACAACTGCAGAGTTTTTATAACCTGTATACAGGAAAGATTTCTTTTTTGTGATAACTTATCCATTATACATATTCCTCATCTCTTTCAGTATTGCTATTATATCAGCCCTGAATTCCGCCGGTTCCGTAACCGTGCATGCCGAACCCAGTGAAAGTATCCGCTGAACCGCATAAAATTTATTATGATAATTACCCTCTATTAAATATTTACCGTCATCTCTTCTTTCAATTATTGTTTCACTGTCATCAAGCCCTGACAGACCGAAATTGCTCAGCAAAAATCTTACACATACAGGTTTTGCACCGGGGAACCCACCCTCATTTGATTTACGAAGGATAATTTTTATAATTCTTTTAACATGGAGCGATAAGCCTTCACCTGAATTTATATCATTTCCCCAAAGGTAAATTTTATCATTTTGAAATATAATTTTCCGAACGGCAATCTCTATAATTTTACTGTTTTTTGATGCCGGTGATTTATATTCTAAAGTTAAAATACTGTTATTCTGACAGTCTGTTATTAACTCATTTAAAAATTCTGATTTATACGATTTTAATACGGATATGCCGAGAATTTTCTCTTTTATGGTTTCATCAGTTATATAATTGCTGATTTTTCTGAATAAATCATCATACTGAATCAAAGTCGGAATATCTGCTTCTTCTTTGATTTTTTTGTATGCACGACGTATAACACCAATTTCTTCGTCAGTAATATTCAGAGAAAAAGGATGTTCCAGAAGGCGGTATTTGAAATTTGTGCTTTTATCGGCTCTCGTTATTTTGCACCCCATAACCCGTAATGTATTAAGGTCAATTCTTAAAATATCATTGGAGCTTGACTCGTCAATAACGTTATGCTGCAAAAAAGTCTTTCTTATATCTTCAAGTGACTGAGGCTCTTTAACCAATAATCCGAATAAAATTAATGCCCGTAAGCCTGTTAGTGATATTTGGCATAATTCCTCTTTGGTTGCAACTTTTAACACCTTTATCCCTCGTTTTAATAACTGATTAACTATATTAATTACATAAATTTAACAAATATTCAATCATTTCATTATTATACTTATTATCAACCGAACTGAACCCTAAAACATCACCGCCGAATTCTTTTCTTACGTTGTTTAAAACACTCAGCCGCTTTCCTCCGGCAACATAATCTATTTTTGTCACAACGGTAAAAATCGGCAAATTGTATTCCAAAACCCATTCTCTCATTTGATAATCATTTTTTTGGATATCATGCCTTGCATCTATAAACTGAATCAATGATTTTATCTGTTTTCGTTTTAAAAGATATTCTTCCAGGTTCTTCTGCCATCTTGCCTGTGCTTCTTTTGAAACTTTCGCATAACCGTATCCGGGAAGATCTGCAACCATAAATCTGTCAGAAAAATTAAAAAAGTTTATCAGCCTTGTTTTTCCGGGAGTATTTGATGTTTTTGCAAGTTTCCGGTTATTACAAAGTGTATTAATAAATGAAGATTTACCTACATTTGAACGACCAAGGAGCGGAAATTCAGGAAGCCCTGTTTCCGGACATTGAGATAATTTTTCTGCGCTGATTAAGAATTTTGCATTAAGCTGATTCATTTTTTCTCCCGGATTCCTCTCTTCTGTTTTCGCGGTTTGCTGCCCTGTGAGTAGCCAAACTCAGAAAATTGTACATTTTTTCGTTATCTATAACAGTTAACTGCGCCCCTTTTTTCAAAAAATTAAACTCCAACGGAGGTTTTTGGGCAAATAAATTCCCTGTCTGCAAACTTACAATCTGTATAAAATTTTCTCTCAGGATACTGAGAGGTTCCTTTAAAAAGGTTTCAAAAGTCTTTAATATATTCATAAATCAGCTATACTTCCCAATAAAAATATTGTATAATACTCATAACGGAAAGTAAATATGAATGAAAAAGAAAAACAATATATTAATGAGTTTAAAACTTACCTGAGTATAGAAAAAAACTTTTCGGAGCATACACTTTGTGCTTATTGCTCTGATATTGTAAGTTTTATTTTGTGGCTGAATGAAACAAGCTGCGTTGATGTCAATTTCGATAAACTCAGAGAATATCTGCATTTTATTCAGAGATTTGATTACAAAAAAACAACAATAGCACGCAAAACCGCATCCATAAGAACTTTTTACAAGTTTCTATTCAGAGAAAAATATATTGATTCCAATCCGGCACTTTCACTTTCGGCTCCGAAACGTCCGAAACCGCTGCCAAAATTCTTAACTCCGGATGAAGTTGAACAAATTCTGAATAACGTCAGAATTGATACTCCGGCAGGATTCAGAAACAGAGTTATTCTTGAACTACTATGGGCAACCGGAATGCGTGTTTCAGAACTTTCTAACCTGAACTTTGGCGATATTAACCTCGAAGAAAACGAGATAAGAGTATTCGGTAAAGGTGCAAAGGAAAGGATTGTACTTATCTCAGAAAGAGCAAAAAACTACCTTCAACAATACATAAACTCCGCAAGGAATCTGATTGTTGCACCCGGTTATGAAACACCGGACACAGATGAAAATTCTCCGTTATTTATTAATAACACAGGATACCGGCTCCAAAACAAAACCATCAGAACGGTTATTAACGAAACAGTAGCCAAAATTGAACTGCCTAAAAAAGTTACACCGCACGTATTCAGGCACAGTTTTGCCACAAAACTGATTGAAAACGGTGCCGACCTTAGAGTTGTACAGGAACTCCTCGGCCATGCCGGAATCTCAAATACTCAAATTTATACCCACGTTTCCATGAAACACATGAAAGACGTCTATGAAACCGCTCACCCGCACGGAGGGGGGGGTAAATAAACAGTGATATTGAGCCGGTTGAACGGAATACAAGATAGTAGTTTTGGTAAAAACAAAAAATCGTCTAAAATTCTTTTGCTTGAATTGTTTCCATCACATCCTGCAACCATAATTTTATATATTTTGAACCGTCAGTTTCAGGATATTTTTCAAGAACCTTAAAAGCATCTCTAACATCATCTGATGCACGTTTAGCAGGGGTGCTATAAATATCACCTGATAGGGCATGGCTTATTATATTATAATCGTCAGAAGAACAAGAATTCAAAAAATCTTCCAGCTCACCTTGAAGTCTGTACATCAAAACAGATATATAATTACTTACAGGTGAATCCGGCTCTTCTGTTTTACCAAAATGTTTATTTGCAACATATACCGCATTTACGTCATTTGGATTATCTCTGGCAGTTTCAAAAATTTTTTTGTCTTTTTCGCTGTAATTGCCTTTTTTTATTGCATCTGTTGCAGCAAGACGTTGTGCATATGTATCAAGGCTTTCATCAGGTCTGGCATTTTCATTTGTTTTGTATTGCATTTGCAAATATCTTATGTGAGTATCTTGTACTTTTTGTTCAAATTTTGCCTGTTCGGATTTTTCTTCGGCATCAAGCTGACAATCTATAAACTTATCAACAAATGTGTCATAATTCATATTAGGTGTTAATTCAAACAAATCAAATTTTGCAGCTTTTGCAGCATTTACCTCGTCTTGGTCTAAAATTTCATCATCATTATCCGATAAGTTAAAGTTAAGTCTATTAAATAATTTGTCATACGATGAATAAAAATCAAAGCTCATTATATAATTCTTTCTAATTTAATTCCTATATAAAAAGTTATCGGCAGAAATTTGAATAACTTTAGTTTACATCAGGTTATCGTTACAAAACTTTACACCCAAGAAAAAAGATAATTATTTTTTATTTACCCCTATTATGATATAATCAAGTCGTGGGCTGGAGGTTAGCTCTCGCTATAAATGAGGTTATTTCGTTGATTATTAAAGAAGATTTTGAGATAAAAAACCTGACTACTTATAAAATCGGAGGAAAAGTCAAAAAATTATACTTTCCCGAGACTCAAAGCGAGTTTACCGAGATTTTGAAAGAACTTGATAATTACATAGTTCTCGGAAGCTGTTCTAACATCCTTTTTTCATCAAACGGTTATAACGGAAATATTATTTTAACAACCGAGCTTAAACAGTTTGAAATAAGAGAAACAAAAGTTTTCGCCGCAGCAGGTGTAAAAGGACCGCTGCTTGCACAAAAAACAGCAGAAGCAGGGCTTAGCGGATTTGAATTTATGATTGGTTTCCCCGGCTCAATTGGCGGTGATATATGTATGAATGCAGGAGCCCACGGACAATGTATTTCGGACAATCTCACTCAGTGTTGTTTATTTGATACAAAAACAAAAGAAATTATTTACAGGAACAAAGAAGAACTTGATTTTTCATACAGGCATTCTCTTCTAAAGGACGGCAGATATATTTTATTGCATGCGGAATTTGAACTGAAAAAAGCTCCGCAGGAAGATATTCAGTCACTAATAGACAGAAATCTGGAATTCAGAAAAAATATTCAGCCATCATTAAAAACTCCAAATGCCGGAAGTGTTTTTAAAAACCCCGAAAACGACTCTGCCGGAAGGCTTTTGGATAAAGCCGGAGTTAAAACGTATGATTTACCGAGAGTAAAAGTTTGGGATAACCATGCAAACTTTATTATAAATAAAGGCGGTGCAACATCAGAAGATGTTCTCACTTTGATGGTTATGATGTATAATGCAGTTAAAAGCCAATATACAATCGAGCTTAAACCTGAGATATTATTTATTGGCGATAAAACAGAAAAAGAGGAAGAATTATGGAATATATTGTACCGTTAGAGGCAAGGGTTGCCGTTTTATGCGGAGGAATGTCATCAGAACGTGAAGTATCTCTGCGCTCGGGAAAAAATGTTTTGGGTGCCATGCAAAGACTTGGATACAAAAATGCAGAACTTGTTGACGTTTCACCAAATATTATGAATGACCTTAAAGGTTTTGAATATGCATACAACACAATGCATGGTAAATACGGAGAAGACGGTTGCATTCAGGGAATTTTAGAAATCCTGAAAATACCTTATACAGGCTGCGGAGTTATGTCCAGTGCAATTTGTATGAATAAAGAGTACACAAAAAGGATTCTTTCAACCTGCAAAGAAATTCCGCTTATTAAATCCGTATTCGTAAAAAAAGGCGAAAGGGTAAATGAGTGTGTAACAGAAGCCGGATTAAAATATCCAGTTATAACAAAGCCTGTATCCGAAGGTTCAAGTTTCGGTATGACAAAAGTTAACAAGCCTGATGAACTTGAAGCTGCATATCAGGAAGCCGTAAAATTTAATGATGATGTTCTGATAGAAGAATTTATTGATGGCTTTTTTGTAACAGTCGGTGTCTTAGGCAAACAGGGCGAAGAATTTGCAACAGAAATACTGGAAATTCGCACAAAAACCGAATGGTATGATTTTGATGCAAAATATACCAAAGGTTTATCCGAATTTATTGTTCCGGCAACAGGTCTGAGCAAAGATGCAACACAAAAAGTTAAAAATATTGCCGTAAAAGCTCATCAAACAGCCGGCTGCAGCGGTGTATCAAGAGTTGATTTTATGATAAAAGATGACAAACCGTATTTTCTTGAAATCAATACAAATCCGGGAATGACCGATACAAGTGATTTACCGGCTCAGGCGAAAGTTATGGGCATAGATTATGACAATCTCGTTTTAATGATATTGAACAGTGTAGGACTTAATAAATAATGTCGGACGAACAATTTGAATACAACCACAGGTTTACAAGACAAAGAAGGAAACAGCAAAAAAAACTGCAGCGCCAGGTTAAAAAATCAAGACGCAGATTAAACAGGCTGAGAATTATATGGAAACTGTTTGTTCTTATTATGCTTACCGCACTCTGTTTTTACATACTTAAAATGCCTCAGTGGCGATTGCACAAAAATGCATTTGACAGTCTTAAAAGTCCGGCTTTAGAGATTGTTAACAATAAAATTGTTCCTTCACAAAAGGTATTGTCTGCATTAAGAAGAAATCAGGTTTCCACAAAACCGATATTTCTAGTTAAAACAGATAATTTAAAAGAAAGCATCATGCAGCTGGAACCGGTACAAGATGTTTACATAAGAAGATTTTGGTATCCGGCACGGCTTAAAATAATTATTGTTGAAAGAATACCTGCTCTTACAATATCACCGGATATTGAAATTCCGCCCATTGCATTCTTTTCTTCCGACGGAAAACTTATAGGACGGGATTATATGCCGCTGCCGCCCGAATACAAAACAATCAAAATAATCACTTATGGTGTTGAAGATGATTACAGAAATTGGGATAAAATAAAGGTTAACAATTTCAAAAAACTTGCGGCTCTGGTTGAAGATGCCTCTGGCGAACCTGTTGAATATATCGATTACAGAGATCCAAAGGATGTTTATGTCAAAATACCTACGGTAAATATAAGGCTCGGAAGTTTTAATGCCGGTGTGTATGATAAAACTAACAGACTCAGAACCCTTGTTCCTCAGGTAAAAATGCTTAATAAGAAAATTAAGTATCTTGATTTGCGATGGGATTCCAATTTTATAAAACTTGATGAATAGTAAAAAGGTAAGCTATGCCAAAATCCTGTTATATTCATATTCCGTTTTGTTCGGGAGGTAAATGCAAATACTGTTCTTTTGTTTCTTTTAACAAAAGTGAATTGATAACAGGATATATTTATTCTTTATTGAAAGAAATTAGCGATAACTATTCGGGTGAAACATTAAAAACGATTTATTTAGGCGGCGGAACACCATCCCTTGTGTCCGCAGAATTACTTAAAAAAGTTATCGGTAAGTTTAATTTAGCTGATGATGCAGAGGTTACAACAGAGTTAAATCCGGAAAACGGAAATTACGATTATTTAAAAAAACTCAGAGAAATCGGATTTAACAGATTAAGTATCGGCTCACAAACATTTGATGATGAATTATTGAAGTTAAGCGGCCGCCGGCATGATTCGGAAGATATAATAAAAACTGTTGAAAATGCCAAAAATGCCGGATTTAATAATATCAGCCTTGATTTAATCTACGGGCTTCCGACACAAACAACAGAGGGAATAATAAAAGATTTGGATAAGTTTCTGGAACTCGGAATACAGCATATCTCAACTTACGGACTAAAAATAGAAAAAGAAACTTTTTGGGGTAAAAATCCGCCTGAAAACATTCCTGACGAAGATATACAGGCAGATATGTATGAGTGTATAAATGAAAGATTGACAAATGCAGGCTTTTACCGGTACGAAATCAGTAATTTTGCAAAACCGGGTTTTGAATCAAAACATAATCTTAACTACTGGAACAATGAAGAATACTATGGTTTTGGAGTTTCTGCCCACGGATACTGCGGCGGTGTAAGATATTCAAACTATTGCACACTTGAAAAATATATGAATAACCCTTCATCACACGAATACGGAAAGTTTTTAACAGAACAGGAAAAGCTCGAGGAAGAAATATTTTTAGGTTTTCGAAAAACCGAAGGAATAAATATAAACCGGATTAAAGAGAAATTTGGTATAGATTTTGAGAAAAAATACAGGTCTGTTATTGAAAAGTATTCGGATTATATAATCAAAACACAAGACGGATTTGCTTTTAATCTGAAAGGTTCAATGCTGAGTAATGAAATTCTGCCTGAATTCCTCGACTGAAAAAGTGTATAAACAGGAAAGTTGTTTTTATTATTTTTCCAATTATTTGTTTTAATGTTAATATTTTTTTATGAATAAATGCAAAAGTTTTAAGCCATCTGTAGATAATAACTCTAAAATTCTTATTTTAGGTTCAATGCCGGGAATTAAGTCACTGGCTGAACAACAATATTATGCCCATCCGCAAAACAGGTTTTGGAAAGTAATGGGGAGTATTTGTAAAACTTCTGATTTGCACGAACTTGATTACAATAAAAAGCTCGAAGTTCTTTTAAATAATAATATTGCTCTCTGGGATACGATAAAATCCTGCAACCGTGAAGGCAGTCTTGATTCTGATATTCAAAATGAAATTCCTAACGACATAAGAAAACTTTTAAAAAAATACCCGAATATCAAAACAATCTGTTTAAACGGTAATAAATCATATTCCTCATTCATAAAATATTTTCCGGATTTATCAGAGAAATACAATTGCTTCAAAATGCCCTCAACAAGCCCTGCTAATGCGAAATACAATTTGAACATGCTTATTAATGAATGGAAAATTACATTAGATAAATGATTAAAGAATTTTTATTTTTGTGCAATAATTTGTGTATAATGTTAAAATGAGGTTTTTATATGGAATTTTCAATCAAAAAATCAGGTATAAACAGTTTATACGTTCAGGCTTCAGGCAGACTTGACCTGGATAGTGCTGTTGAATACGGCACAAAAATAAAAGACACCATAGAGGATTCCGAAGAAACTATAAAAGAACTGGTTCTTGATTTTTCAGCAATCACATTTATTTCAAGTTTCGGATTGAAGGTAATTTTAGAATTATATAAACTTCTCAAAAACCAGGAAGGTGTTTTAAAGCTCAAGAGTGTTTCCGAACAATTAATGGATTCCTTTAAAATGGTTGGATTTGATAAATTTTTAGTGTTTGAATAATGTTTAAAACAGTAAAATCAAAAATTCTTATTACGGCAATCCTGATGCTGACAGTTTTAATGTCTGCATTTGCTTGTTATACGATAATTTCACGAATGAAAACAAAACAACTTATGGTACAAAATTATGTGTTTTCAGTCGATAAATTTGTTCAGGATATCAACCAAAAAATTATAAAGTATGAAGACAATTCCCGTGATTTGGCAAGAATCGGAAGTTTATTCTACCAAACAGACAGAAGTATTGATTTAACAAACAAAACGATTGTTCAGATTTTTGAAAATTATCCGGAGAGTTTGGGGGGCGGAATTTGGTTTGAACCGTATGTTGTTGATAAATCAAAGAAAAGACTTTGCTTTTATGCATATCGTGATAAAAACAAAAACATAATACTTGATGAAAGTTTTAACAGTGAAGAATATAATTATCATAACCAGAACTGGTATAAACAAATAATCTCAAAAGTTACACCGGAAAATAATATTGCCTGGTCAGCACCTTACTACGAAAATCAGGGAAGTTATACCCTGATGATAACAATAGGTTCCGGAATCTATGTAAATAATAAATTAATCGGTATATCTACCGTTGACTGGGAAATAAACACAATTATAGATGACATCTCAAAAATGAAACCGCTTGAAAAAACTTTTTCTATGTATCAAAACGGTAATGAGATAAAAAACAGTTTTGCCCTGCTTGGAACAAAAGAGTATGATTCCATTATTGCAACTAACGATCCGTATCTTAAAGATATCAAACTTATCGGACATTCACTAAAAGAAATTCCGTGGTATGCAGATAATTTATACGGAATAACTTATATCAAATACCATAATAAAAAATACATTCCTTTCTATAAAACCCTGCGCAACGGAATGGTTTTTGTAATATGTGTACCTAAGATTGAAATATTCCGGGGAATAAACAATTTCTACTTAAATATGCTTATCGTGCTGTTCCTCATAAGTATAGGAATTCCGGCACTTTTGTATCTGAGCATGAATTTGTATATTATTCATCCTATCGCCAAACTGACTGATATTGCACATAAAATCAGTAACGGTGAAGATACTGATATCAAAATAGAAAAACCTGAGGAATTTGCACAACTGGCTACGACTTACGATAAAATGACAAGAAATATAAAATCAATCACGCAGGAAAGAGCAAGAATAAACTCTGAGCTCTCTATTGCAAAATCCATTCAGACTTCAAGTTTACCAAACGTATTCCCGCCATTCCCCAACGAAACAGCATTTGATATTTTTGCTTCAATGGAGCCGGCTAAAGAAGTAGGCGGAGATTTTTACGATTTCTTTTTTATTAACGAAACCAAATTTATGTTCCTGATTGCTGATGTTTCAGGCAAGGGAGTTCCTGCAGCTTTGTTTATGATGACAGTAAAGACTCTCATAAACAATATGTCCCAAATGAATTACAGCCCGAAACAACTTATTGAAAACATAAATAAAAAAATCTGCGAAACAAATAAAGAAGGGTTCTTTGTTACTATGTTAGCAGGTATTGCAGATACTAAGACCGGAGAATTAAATATTATAAACTGTGGGCACAATCCGCCTTTAATAAAAAGAAAAAATGAAACTTATGAATTTTTGGAACTGAATCCCAATATGCCTTTGGGTATTTTTGAGGATGCTGAATTTGAGATATATAATACCGTTATGAATCCGGGGGATTTAATATATACATACACAGACGGTGTTACGGAAGCTGCAAATATAAACAATGAAATGTATAAAGAAACAAGACTTCATGATTGTTTAAATAATATTAAAGAAACAGAAGCAATAAAAATTGCACAAAAAGTAAAAAAATCTATTCAGGAATTTACCGAGTCTGCTCCCCAAAGTGACGATATCACAATGTTGATTTTTAAATACATCGGAGGGGCAAATGAGATAAATGGGGAAAATGAGGTAAATAATATGAAAACGTTTAGTCAGTTCGTCACTCAGGAAAATTACAAAACCTTTTACACATGGTTACATGATGCGTGTCGGGAATGGAACATAAACGACAACTTAACAAATAAGCTTGATATGTGTGCGGAAGAAATATTTGCAAATGTTGCATTTTATGCATATCCTGAAAAAAATGGTATTATTGATGTCACATTAGATAAATCGGGTAACAATATAGTTTTTGAATTTAAAGACAGCGGAATTGCATATAACCCGCTTGAAAAACCGGATCCGGATATAACTCTGCCGCCGGAAGAAAGACCTCTTGGCGGTCTGGGAATATTTATGGTTAAGAGTATGGCTGATAATATTTATTACAAAAGAGAAAATGATAAAAACATTTTAACTTTAGTTTTTAAACTTGATGAAAAATCAGGGCTATAACGGGAGAAATGTAGAAATATCAAAAAACTATACACTCAGCTCACAAATCGCTTGAACACAAATAAGCGATAATCTCATATCTCCACCAATCAGAAGGCATAAAACCTTCTGATTGGTGGAGATGGCGGGAGTCGAACCCGCGTCCGATGCGGATACAAACTGATGTCTACGAGTGTAGTAACTTATTATCTCAACTTTCGCAAGGAAAATTACAAAACCTGAACGAAGCCAAAGACTTTTTCCGGAAGCCTAACCTTTAATGGAAAATCTTGATACTCATACCATCATTTGAGTACTGCGTCTTGCATACGGTCATTCTTTACCCTAACGGCAAGCTGGTCAGGGAGAATGGGCTGTTTGCTACAATTAAGCAGCAAGTCTAGCAGCTTTAGCTGCTCTGAAATCAGCCATAGAAACAACATTGTTGTCATTTAATTTAGTTTGCCCGTTGATAACCGAGAACAGCTCTCGGACTCGCAACCCGGATATACCAATCACAACGTCAAAACCGTGGCATCCCCTAGTTTTAAGGTGCGTTTTTTGATATTATATTTACCCTTTCAAGGTGCGTATTATCAGTATAACGCATTATATCAAATTTTCAAGTTATTGCGGAAGCTCAGGGCCTTTATACTTTTTATACAATTCCTCTACATCCTTTGCAATCTTTTTCTTTGATATCATTCTGGCATAAGTTTCAGCAATAAATTCTCCGATTCCCGATTGAGCATAAGAACTAATTTTACCTGCTGTTTGCTGTATTTGCTGGTTTGATAAAAATTCATATAAATCAGGATATAATTTTTTAAATTTTTCCGGATTTTCATTATACAATTTTGAATATTCATCTTTCCAGACAGAGCCCCAACGGTTTGATACTTCATCTACACCAAAACGGCTTTTATTATTAGAAGTTATATCCTGCCATATCTTTTTCAGACTAATATTTTTCCATCTTTTAATATCAAGCTCCTTCAGATTTTTTGCATAGTCCTGAAGATGCCCCATCTCATGATGAACAATACGTGCCGGAGATTCTAATCCATACCAGTATTCAAAATGTACATTTATTTCTTCTAATTTTGATATCAAATTATCTAAATATTCCTGTTGTTTAGAAGTTTTCATTTTTTCGACTTCTTCAAAATTGATTGTCAGATTATTCTGCCTCAATACATCCTGCTTTTTTGCAGCAATATATTTTAATGCACTAATTGGATTTCTGCGAGAACTCATAGCGGTACTTTTAGCATATTCTAACGTATAGAACAGTGTTTGTTTTTCTTCTGTCGTCAGATTTGCTTTATTATGATAATACCTACTTATAAGGGTTTGGGCATCGTCTTGCGGAAAAGGATAAAATAATCCCAGTCTGTATCTGCTTGATATATTTCCATCCTCAAATTCATAAATCTTTTTACCGTCTTTGTAGAACAAAAGCATGTCTATTTCTTTATTTAAAACCTTTTCATCAAAATAATTTTTATTAATTACCAAATCTCCAAAGTGCGGTGAATTTATATTTCTCACAACATAAGCTAAAAAATTGCGGTCTTTGTTTTTTGGAGCTTCAAAACCAAGCCTTTTTGGCATAAATACCCTGCCCTTGTTTGCATTTGATACTTCTATAATACCTTTGATAGCCGTATTTATTGCTTCTATTGTAAAATTTTTATCTACTTCTTTGATTTTCAAAAACTCTTTTGCGTATTTTATTCCTTCTTCTACTGTTTCAAACTTTGTAAACTGAATATTTTCAGGCATCTTTGAAATAACCAGTTTATCTTTATACAGCTTTGCTATTTTATCGCCACGTCTTTTTGCAATAATCAATACCGCAGAAGCCAATGTTGTAAGCAGTGCTCCGCTTGCTAACAAGTCCTTTTTTAGTTTTGTTTTTAAGTCTTTTTCTTTGGTTGAAATTGTAACAGAATCATTAGGATATTGAGCTGTTTTAGGCTCATTATCCGTTTTCTGCTGTTTTCGGAAAGTTATAACTGAATTTTTTTTAAGCGGTTGAACTAACACAACTACCCTTTTATTCTACGTAACTGTATATTAAAAGTTTGTGAAACAAAAAATTTGCCACAAAATGTGGCAAATTTTTACATTCTTAACATATTGTAAAATACTAGTACAAGTATTTATCTACAATAACCGAACAACTATCAGAAAAATCATTGTTTGTTGCATCTGATAAGTCAGATGTAAAACCACAATTTGTTACGTGAACTTTTCCGCCTTGATGTACACTTCTCAATACCCCCATACCATTGAAATCACTGCCCGGATTTAAAGCTCGTAACTGATTTAACATACAAGAGTTTTGGGTAGCTGTTATTGTTCCTGAAGATATAAATCCCTGCTCCTTCAGAACCGCTGCCTGTTTTGCCTGCCATCTTTCTATGTTCTTCAGAATAAAACTGTTTTTATATCTGTCAGACTTTGCCAATACACCTCTTACATAATCACTATACGTATGTGGATCGTTCATAAATGTTATTTTACTTGGATCAGCATCTGCAAAATCATAAAGTGTGCCTATCTTGTTTCCTGATTTATAATATCCCCATGCCATACATTTTGCAAGATAATACGGCACTGAGTGATTTGAATATCTTAAAAATTCGTCTTCATTTTCTGATTTTGCTTCACTATACACAACACGACTTTGCATATATCTTGGCTCAAACTCGGATATACCGATAGGAATAATTTGAGCATCCGCTGTTATACTCATACTTACATCATCATCATACGGTTCCAGTGCGGCAAATGTAAAGACATCGGGATCTTTTGTTAACTTCTTACCATCTGTACTGCCGGGTTCATATCTGCCTGAGTTCGGATATTTGTCTCCATTCATATCTGCAAATATCAGATAAAAATAAATTCCAGGTCTGTTAAATGATGTTTTATCATGAGTACCTAAACGTTCTGATATATAGTATTTGACACCGTTTACAGCTGTAAAGTGAGGTGTCTCAGGAAAAGTCCCGCCATCAGCAAGTGCTGATGATGACACAGGTGTAGATGAACAGTTTTCACTTGAATAGTTAATATAGTGGATTAAACCTTTACATAATTTCTCAGTTCCGCCATCATTTGTTGTTGAATGAGCAAGTTCGTGTGTTCCGAGTTCGGAATCTTCTACCTGAAAAGGATCTCTTGCCGGCTGTTTGCCTTCTTCAAGTCTGTAATAGTTCATTACATTATAATATGCTTTATTAAGAACATAATATGTATTAGAATGAACGTATTTTATTCCTTTGTCATAAGGCTTAAACGTTATAATTGCCGCCGTTGTTAATACACCAATTATCGCAAATGTGACCAATAACTCTGCAAGAGTAAACCCACTTTTATATTTCAATGTTTTGTCTCCTATATATTAATATTGCCAATGTTTCTCTTTAATCAAATCCTTATATGTCTTTGATGTTTTATTTGTTTCTAAGTATAATTGTGAAACTTTATCCGGTACTTGCAGTTTACCAAGATTATTAACCTGGATTTCAAATCTGTCCGGACCTTGACTTTTTGCACATGTGACTGATGCAGCTAGAGATGAAAAACCTGAAAAACAATTAGGACCTTTATCACCGTTTACATCAACATACATACTTTGGTATGTACCCGAACCGCCGCCAAAAGTGCTGATAGGTAATATCCATACCATACCGTCTGCTGTTGCAAATGTTTTTGAAGTAGCAGGTTGTCCTTTAACCATTGCATTCGTAAGGGTATAAGATTGACAGGATGCAGCACCTTTTACGTTAATTTTATCCACAAATAATTCACAGAATTTTTTATTTGCAACAGTTCCGTAGTATTTTCCCTTATATTTAATTTGAGCAGTATTTGCAAAACCTGATGTTTCGTCTTTATCTGTTTCTGCATAAAGTTCATCATCATTAATAAGTTCCGTAACGATTCTGCCTGCTTCATAATATGCTTTTTTAAGCATTACCTGCTCCTGATTAGGTCTTAAATTCCCAAACATAGGCATTAAAATAGCGGCAATAATTCCTATTACAATCATTACTATAAGAACTTCTGCCAATGTATAACCGGATTTTGTCTTCTTCATAATATATTATCCTTTCTTAATATAAACGGATTGTTTTCGTGTTTATTAAAATTTGGCTCTATATCAATTATAGCATAGTTTTATGCTTATGTGAATACTCGGCAAGCCAAGAATTTATCTTCTTTTTTCTTAATTGATTTTTTCAATTTTAATAACTTCCTCGTAGTCTTTGTTGGTATCATTACGTTTTATATATGCATCCAAAACTTTATCTTCTGTATATAACTGTCCGTATTTATCAACTTTTACCGCAAATCTGTCAGGACCTTCCGATTTGTCACAACGCAAAGTTGCACTCACACTTGAGGAATAATAAGAAAAGCAGTTTGGCTCATCTTCACCGTTAACATCAAATAGTATCAGCACTGCATTATCATTTGGAAAAGTGGTATATGGCAAAACCCAAACCATACGGTCATTTGTAGTAAATGATTTGTATCCGGCAGGTTGCCCCTTAGGCATTGCAGTATCTATACTATATTGATTACATGCAATATTACCTTTTATATCACCGATTTTATCTGCAAACAACTCACAAAACTTTTTTGCTCCGACTTTGCCAAACACTCTGCCATGATAGACAACAGAATTTGTATTTGAAAAACCTGTATCGCCTTCATCGACCTCAGGGTAAAAGTCTTCGTCATTTTTAAGTTCGTTTACAATCTTATCAATAGCGGCATAGGCTTTTTTTGCCATTACCTGTTCTTTATTAGGCATCGTTTTGCCAAGCATTGGCACCAGCATTGCTGCTATAGTACCGACAACAGCCACTACAACAATTACTTCCGTCAAAGTAAAGCCTGATTTTTTCTTCATAAAATTATATCCTTTCTTCACACACAAAACGGATTTTTTGTGTATTATCTATATTTCATTATACAATATTATAATCTATCTGTGAAGTATAACTTCTTAGAATCCTTTAAACTTCTAATAAAATGAGATTCATGGTATAAGTAATTGTATTGGATGTTAAAAAGGTTATAAAATGCCGCATTTTTTTATAAAACAAGAAAATTTAAATTCAGGGTTTATCAGGATTAATGATAATGAAAATTATCGGCATATTGCCCGTGCTCTGCGTGCAAGAGCAGGCGAAACACTACTGCTTATTGATGAAAAACAGATTCAGTATGAAACTGTAATAACTGAAATTACAGCTAATGAGATTCTTTGCAGAGTTAATAAATCATATCCGTCAAAACGGGATTTGGATTTTGATTTGTTTTTGGCACAATCACCTCTCCGCAGTGATTCGCAATTAACGGTTATGGAAAAGTCAACAGAACTCGGAATCAGAGGTGTATTCCCGGTTTTAACGGATAATTGTGCCGTAAAAAAAGAAACTGCAATATCTAAAACAGAAAAATGGCAAAAAGTTATGTACGAAGCCTCAAAACAATGCGAAAGAGCAAAAGTTCCGACTTGTTATCCTTTATCAACTCTTGAAGAAGTTATAAAAAATGATTTTGACAGAAGAATCGTTTTCGGAGAACGTTCAACAGAACAGAGTTTAAAACAATATCTGACTAAAAATCCGGTAAAAAAAGGTGAAAAAATTCTTGTTATAATCGGTCCTGAAGGTGGTTTTTCACAAAAAGAATTTGATTTTTTCAGAAAAAATAATTTGCCTGTTATATCACTGGGAGATTTGATATTGAAGGCGGATACTGCCGTAACGGTTGGATTGGGAGATATTATTTATGAATATCAGGGATGATTTTATATTAAATTCAATAAACGAAGGGTATCTCGTCGGCGGAATGGTTCGTGATTTTTTCATCTCAGAACTTAACAATAAAGAAATACATACCTGTGACAGAGATATAGCAATAAAAGGTGCAGAAAATTTTGCAAGAAACCTTGCCTTTGAATTTAATGCCACATTTATTACTCTTGATGAAACCAATCAAATATACAGGATTGTTCTTCCCGATAAAGAAAATTATGTTGATATATCAGAACTTCGCGGAGAAAGTATTGAAAATGATTTAACCGAAAGAGATTTTACAATAAACGCAATTGCTTTTGACTTAAAAAGTGAAGAATTTATAGATGTGACAGGCGGAATAAATGATATTCAAAACGGTGTCATAAGAGCAATAAAAGAGAAAAATTTTATTGATGATCCGCTGAGAATTTTAAGAGCTTTCAGGTTTATGGCAACAACCGGTTTTGAACTTGATGAAAATTTAATTCAAATTATTAATGCTAACAAGTTTTTACTTTGTTTGCCCGCAAAAGAGAGAGTTCAGGATGAAATAATGAAGCTTTTTGGCGGAAAATATACATCAAAATCTTTGCTGAAAATGTATGAAACAGGAGTTTTGGAAATTATATTTCCCTGTGTTTCTGAAATGGCAAAAGTACCTGCAAACACCCATCACCACCTGGATTTAATACATCACGTTATTGAAACCGTAAGACAAATTGAACTGGAATATGAAAGCAAGGACAAAAATTCGGAAGTTATACAACACTTAAATGCCGTTGATTTTGGCGGTTATCCGAGAATCAACCACCTAAAACTTGCCGGTTTTTTGCATGATATAGGAAAATTTTCCACCTGGACGATTGAAGCAAACGGCAGACACCGTTTTATTAAACACGATATTGTCGGTGCCGAATTGGTTGTTCCGCTGCTGAAAAATCTAAAATTTTCCAATAAACAAATTGAATATATACAAGAAATGATTCGTCAGCATATTTATCCGTCAAACATTATTTCACACCCCCGTTTGGATCAAAAAATTCTTATGCGGTATGTCAGAAAAATGGACAATAATGTTATTGATAATATTTTTATTGCAAAAGCAGACAGACTATCCGCCAGAGGACATGCTGTTACGGCAGAAATGATTGAAAATAACATACAAGGACTGAATTATCTTTTGAATTTTTATCTTAAAGTTAAACCAACATTAAAACCGCTGCCAAAACTTTTAGACGGAAATGAAATTATGGAAATTACCGGAATTAAACAATCACCCGAACTCGGTAATATTATTGAGCAGCTTCATGAAGCACAACTGAACGAAGAAGTTAACACAAGGGAGGACGCAATTAAATTTGTAAAAAATTTCCTATTTTACTAAATTGAATTAATGAATTGTTTATTATTGGTTTATGTAAATTTCATATCTTTTCTTTCCATGTTAAACTTATTTTATGAAAAAAATTGCTCTTATATCTCACGGATGTGCAAAAAACCTTGTAGATTCAGAACTTATATTGGGAATACTCGCCCAAAACGGTTATCAAACCACCCTTGATGAAAACGAAACAGATATTGTAATTGTAAATACCTGCTCTTTTATTTGTGATGCGGAACGTGAATCAATAAGTACGATACTGGAGCTCGTTGAAAAAGGGAAAAAGGTTATTGTTGCAGGATGTCTGGGACAAAAACACCCCGAAGAACTTAAAAAAGAAATTCCTGAAATCGCAGGAATTATCGGTGCAACAGATTTTGATAAAATTGCAGATGTTATTAAAAATATAGATAAAAATTATACTTCGGAAATCAGCAAACAACCTGATTACATTTATCCTGAATCCGTAGAACGTCAACAAATTACAATGGGAGCAAGTTCATATATTAAAATTGCGGACGGATGTAATTACAGGTGCGGATATTGCATAATTCCATATCTCAGGGGTAATTATCACTCCAGAAAAATTGAAGACATCGTTGCCGAAGCAAAAAAACTCGTTAAGAGAGGTGTGACAGAAATTATACTTATTGCACAAGATACAACCGGATACGGAATCGATATCTACAAAAAACCAATGCTTTCCGCTTTATTGGAAGAATTAAACAAAATAGACGGATTAGGATGGATAAGGATGATGTATGCATATCCTACAACAATGAGTGATGAACTTATTGATACAATTGCCAAATTAGACAAAGTTGTTAAATATATAGATATTCCGCTTCAGCATTCCCACCCCGAAATGCTTAAAGCAATGAACAGACCGGCTTTTGATTACAAACCGCTTATCAAAAAAATCCGCAAACAGATTCCAAACGTATCAATACGAACAACCTTCATTGTCGGTTATCCGACAGAAACCGAAGAACATTTTGAACACCTTAAGCAATTTATACAAGATGTGAAATTTGACCGTGTCGGTGTATTTGAGTATTCAAGAGAAAAAGGAACTCCTTCTTATGATATGAAGCCAAGAGTTACAAAAAAAGTCGCACATCAGAGATATAAAGAATTAATGAAGATTCAGCAAAATATTTCTCTTGAACGTAACAAAAGTTTTATCGGAAAAACTATTCCATGCATAATTGAAGCTATTTCTGACAGCGGCGATGTTGTTGCCCGTTCCGAGCATGATGCTCCTGAAATAGATGGTATCGTAAGTTTTAAAACAGACGAACCGCTTATTCCCGGAGATATTATAAATGTTACAATAACTGATGCAACGGAATATGACCTTATCGGTAATTATTGTAAGGGATAAAGGGGTAAATAAATGTAACAAATTCTTTTTATTTGTTACAAATTTAGATTGTTTATTATACAATATTTTTGGATTGAAGGGTAAGCAGATTAATTTTTATATACCCCTGTCCCAGAGGTGATAAATGTTTAATGAGATTAAAACACACGAGATTACTGTAGACATTGTTATTTTAACAATCAAAAATGATGCATTGAATGTATTGCTGGTTAAACGTAACAATGAACCTTTTAAGAACAAATGGGCAATCCCCGGCGGTTACGTCAGAATGTCAGAAAACCTTGACGAAGCTGCTATGCGTGTTTTGAAAGAAAAAACAAATGTTGAGAACATTTATCTGGAACAACTTTATACTTTTGGCGATCCGCTCAGACACCCTGTATCACGTGTTATAACATGTGCTTATTTTGCACTTATCCGTTCTGAAGACGTTGAAGTTGTTACTTCTGATGACTTGGCTTGGCACAGAGTTTCCGAACTTCCTCCTCTTGCTTTTGACCACAAAGAAATCATTGAATATTCTTTGAAACGTACAAGAGAAAGACTGGAAATGTGTCCTGTTGCATATCAGTTACTGAATGAAAAATTCACTTTAACCGAAATGCAAAAAGCATACGAAATGATTATGGAAAAGAAGCTCGATAAGCGTAATTTCAGAAAAAAAGTTATAACTACAGAAGGTCTCAGAGAATTAAATGAATTCTCAAAATCTTCGTCAAAAAGACCTGCAAGACTGTACACTTTTGATAATATCAAGCTCAATTCAAAACGTGCGCATTTTATCAAAAAAGGCTCAAAAGGCTAGGTATAAATCTATTGGAACATAAGTATAACTACCGATTTAATGTCCATAGTAAAAAAGTAAAATTAATAACGGCAATAAGAAAGGTAAATAGCAATGTTAAAACTGGCATGGATTATAATGGTATTATCAGCACTGCTTATGATTGTGTTGATTCTCATGCATTCACCGAAAGGGGACGGCATCGCAGGGATAGGAAATGCCGCTCAAATGTTTACTTCACAAAAAAGTGCAGAAAAAGGGCTTAACAAACTAACCGGTATCGTTGCCATAGTATTTGTTGTTTGTGTTTTTCTGTTGGGTTTCGGAATTATTAAATAACACAAAATCCGGTATATATCAGTATAAAAAGTATATTAGTATTGATTTGATGTAATACTGATTATTTAAGTCTTACTGCTAAATTCTTGTATAAATCAGTGTTTACGGGAATAGAATGCAAAACCTTATCGCAAAGCTCCTGATTTTTTACTCCGTCAGGATAGCACAAAGATACAAATGCGTTATAATAATCCGTATTTAATTCACCAATAATATCAGATTTCATAATAAAATCCGGATATTTCGTTAAAAATCCCTGCCAGATATTTACATCATTAATAAGTTCATCAACAGAAGAATTATAGAAAACGGAGCCGCCGGGCAGTTCTCTTTCCGGTTTTGATTTGTAAATCAGATATTCTTCCCATCCTGCCGGCAGATATTTTGAATATTTTTTATTCAGATAATCATAACTTACAGCCGCTTGATATGAACTTTTATTTGTTTTCATTATATATATCATAGGAATAGAAGGTGACTGAACTGTAAGTTTTTCCTTAGCTCTGCCTGTAATTTTTTCCGGAACTATTGTTATGCCGTTAATAACAACACCATTCTCATCTATTGAGTTCAGTGATGAAGAGAGATTACCGCATGAAGTATCGCCGCACAATTCGTTATTAAAATCGGTAATATCCTGTTTTATGCTGTAAATATAGTTTTTAAATATCTCTGAGCGTTTATTGACATTTTTTTCGTTTTTAACCAATGTTATATATTCAAGTTCATTTTCTGCAAATTTTTTAGCAAAATCCGTTTTTGTTTCTTTGTTACTAACTTGTTTCCCTGAATTCATTCTTTCATAACATGCTTTTATTTCATTATAGTATTTGGTATCATTTCCTTTATATTCATCTAAAAATCTGGAATAAGATTCTTTAATGTTGTATAACTCACCATACTTACCGTTTTGTACGGATAAATCGCAATCAATCTGATTTTCTCCCACACCGTTTTTGTATATAGAATAATAAAAATCTGTTTTTTCTTGTATATCTTTTCTGTTTGGAAATTCAGGGTATTTTTTGTAGAAGTTTTCATATTTTAAAATTCGTTTTCTTATAACTTCAAACGGAACAATAATATTTTCATCTGTAATTACAGGATTATCATAATCTTCCGATAACAAAGACAAATAAATACGATATTGTGCCGGTAAAACATTATAAAAATACTGGAGCAATACCTGATAATCAGGAATTGCCTCACAGGAATTATTTTTACATACAAAACTGATTCCTATATTCTTGTATGCATCCTGTGTAGAAATTGATATTTCACTTTCTGTTGATGCATTTTTTATATCATCCGGCAACGCAACATTAAAATCATTTATTTTATTCTGCAATACTTCTAAATAACCATAAAATATTTTATTGCCCTCCGCAGGGTTTTCAGCCATTACTTTATATACTGACGTCTTAAGATTTGTCATGTCAGCAATAAAATCCTGTGACTGAACAGATGTTGCATTATTGGTTGTTTTTGCATTGTTTTTTGTTCCGTTAATTACAGAAAAAACAACACAAACAATCACTATTATAATTAAACTCAATATAATTGTACGTTTTTTCATTTTCTGACCATTCCTTTAACTGTTATTTTTTTATTATAATACTTTTTTTTAATATTGTCTGTTTATATTACACAAAATACACCAAAAATTTTATTTAAGCAGAATATACTTTTCTAAACAATAATTATTATCATGCTAAAATATATAGTATGGAAAAAACTTTTACACAAAACTGTATAACCATTGATGATACAAAACAGCTGGCATATAAATTTGCTAACCTTGTTAAGGAACAAGGTTGTTTTGTTAACCTTTTCGGAGAAATTGGTGCCGGAAAAACAGCATTTGTAAAACTTGTAGCAGAAGCTCTCGGCATCAAAGAAAAAGTTACAAGCCCCAGTTTCGTTATTCTGAATGAATATCATTCAGCATCAATTCCTGTTTATCACTTCGATTTATACAGACTGGAACATACAGGAATAAGTACAATCACCGAAGAATTGAGAGAATATTCCGAAGGTAAAAAAATTACTTTTGTGGAATGGGCAGAATTTTCTCAGGGAGAAATTCCATTCGAAAGAATTGAAATAAACGTAACTTATGATGACGATGATTCAAGAATTTATCAGTTCAAATCAATCGGCAAAAAAAATGAAAAAATTATTGAAGGATTATTAAAATGATATTACTGGCTTTTGATACCTGCCTTGATAAAACATATATTACATTAAGTAATGAAAATAAAATAATTAAAAGCGAAGTTATATTATCTGACGGAGAAAATTATCATTCGGCTTATCTTATATCAACAATAGTAAAAATATTAAAAGATACCGGCATGGAACCAAAAAATATTGATATGATAGCAACTGATATCGGACCCGGCAGTTTTACCGGAATAAGAGCCTGCGTTACCGTTGCCAGAATACTTGCCCAACAGCTTAACATTAAAGCCGTAGGAGTTCCTTCATTGGAAATTCTTTCTGAAATATTGGGTGATAACGATTTGGTTGCGCTAGATGCCCGAAAAAACAAAGCATACATCTATGACGGAAAAATATTGGGAGCAATCGAGCTGGAAGAAGTTGACGAAATTGTTAAAAACAGAAGAGTTATTACAGATAACAGCCTTTTTGAAAGACTCAGCAAAAATGCACAGACAGTAATTTCGTATCAAACCGGAGATTATCCGCTTGGAGATATTTTATCAAAACTCGCACTCAAAAAGAGCGAAACTGACTGGAGAAAATTAAAACCATTATATATTCAGCCGCCTCCGGTTTTTGGAAAATAAATCTTATGCTATATTTATAACACTTAACCCCTTAAATTCAAAAATATTTTCTGTTTGATTATTTAGTTTTGCCTCGGCAAGCAATGTTCCGGTTATAGCCTCCAGTTCTCCCATAGGCATCATATTTGCAGGAAGTTCATCAAAACCATGCTCATACTTTAATGCACCCTGAAGAAACTTACAATCTGCAGATGAACGTTCTTTATAGTTTGAATACAGGTTCAATTTTTGTCTTGTAAGATAAACTTCAAACCTGTAAACATCGGCTCCGCCTTCTTTAAGGTTTAATAATAAATCACTTCCTCTGGTTGAAAATCTTTGCATCCAGTTATCACGATTTAAAAATCTTTCTTCTTCATTGTGTATAAGCTGATACTGTTTGGACAGAACCCGCCATTTCCCTTCAAGCATTGTGTTATCCCAGGGTAAAGATACACATATTATTGAGTTTTTTAAGGATACATAATTATTAAAAAACAGTTCAATATCATTCATTGAAAATAACTTATCCAAATGAATTAACTTTCCTGTTTGAGCTTCTCTTACGGCAACTCCGCTTTCAATTGATGAAGAAGGCCCAAGCGACATACCGACATAGTGAGTTATCATAAATTAAAATCCTCGTCTTCCGGGATATTTGTTTTTAATTTTATAACCTGCTGTTCGGGAGTTAACACCGTATTTCCGTTAATATCTTTTGTCTGTTGTTCCTGGTCAAGTTTTATATAAACCTTCATATTTTTATCTGAAAGCTTTTCACTCTTTTGTTTTTCAGCCATTCTTCTTCTGTTTTCTTCAAGAAGTTTTCTTGCCGCCGGTGAAATTGCCTCACTTTCAACAGTTCTTATAATCTGTTCCCGTTGTTTTTGAATTTTCTCTTGTTCTGATTTTGTTAAAGAAGCAGCATCTAAAGCTCTGGTTTCCATGGTGTCTTTATATCTGTTTTTAATTATTAAGATTTCTACACGTCTGTTTTTGGGATCATTTTTAGAAAAAGAATTTTCTAAAGGTCTTGTATCAGCATAACCGATTGCTGAAAACAGTGCAGGATTAAATTTAAATCTTGCTATCATATATCGTACAACTGATGATGCTCTTGCAGAAGATAATTCCCAGTTTGAAGGATATTGAGAACTGCTGATAGGGGTACTGTCAGTGTGTCCTTCAACCCTCATTGAATGTAATACGAATTTTTTACATATTATAACTCCGACTTTATCAAGCAATTTACGTGCCTGAGCATTCAGATATGCTGAACCGGGTGCAAAAAGATAACTGTCATCAAACGACAAAAGCAACCCTTTGTCAGTCATTTTTGATGAAATACCTTCCATTTCGCCGGCTTCTTTCAGTTTTTTCAGAGAAGCTTCTATTTCTTTAAATGATTCGTCTTCATATCTTTGGCTTATATATTCAACCATAAGTCCGGGAATAAATGAATTTGCCTGCTGTTGGTCAAACATATTCTGGCTTCCGTCTAAAATCATTTCCTGTGCATCAAACATGCTCGTTGAATCAAATGCATTTTTAAGAGATTCTTCCAGTTTTGCAAAGTCAGTGGCATCTACCTGAGCAAGAGCATACAAAACTACAAATGTAGCAAAAAGCAGGGTGATGAAATCACCATAAGATACTAACCATCTTTCTAAGTTTTCATGCTCTTCAGGCGGTTTTTTCCTAGCCATTTCCTTTATCCTTTTCTTCACCCATTCCCATCAGGAATGATTGTAATTTTCTTTCAATTAAAACAGGGCTTTCGCCTGCCTGAATAGATAAAACACCTTCAATAATCATATTTTTATATAAAAATACATCCTGATAAATAAACTTAATTCTGGTTCCCAAAGGAATCATAACAAGGTTTGCAGCAAACAGACCATAAATTGTTGCAACAAACGCAACCGCAATACCGGCACCAAGTTTTGACGGATCGGATAAGTTCTGCATAACCTGAATTAAACCTAATACGGCACCGATGATACCCAGTGTAGGTGAATAACCACCGAATGATTCATATACTTTAGCAGCATTGTGTACTTCTTGTTCTGTTTGGTTTAACTGGTTTTCCATCATTTCTCTTACAAGAGTCGGATCGGTACCATCGGCAACAGCTCCCAATCCGAGTGATAATAATGTGTCTGAAGCATTACTTGCTTCTTTTTCCAAAGCAATGATACCTTCTTTTCTTGCTTTTGCGGCAAAACCGCCAATTTCTGTTATTAAAGCTTTAAAATCAACTTTTGGAGGCATATATACATCTTTTAAGTGTTTTAAAGCCGATAATAATGTTTTGGAAGGAAAGCTTAAAACAATAGCTCCTGATGTACCGCCTAATACGATAAACGCAGCTGTAATCTGAAGTAACTGACCAATATTACCGCCTTCCATGGCTTGACCGGTCAAGATAAACCCTATACCAAGGAATGTACCTATTACTGCAAATATATCCATAACTATCTCCGCATTATATACTATTCTATGTACATTAAACTATATTTTAAGGATAAGTAAATCCTTTAAATAATGGATAATATGCAGAAAATTTGAATTTTAATATAAAGTCATAAGTTTTATTCTTCAAGAACAACTATTTCAGGTATAGCATTAAAGCGAACAGTCAATTTGCTCGTTCCAAGTCCTTTTGTAACAATCATACGGTTTTCTGTTTCTTTAAAATCACCGCAGGAATACATAGTTCCGTATTTTGAAGGACAAATTAATGCACCTATAAACGGTACTCTGACCTGACCTCCGTGTACATGTCCAGCCAATATTAAATCTACATCTTGTTCTACATCAGGATAAATATCCGGTGTATGTGAAAGAAGTATTGTATATCCGTCAGTTCCTTCAAGTGCCGTTTCAGGCTGCGGAATACTGGTTTGCATATCTTCTACACCGGCTATACTTATGTCTCCGATTTTTGTATTTGAATTTCGTAAAACTTTAATCCCATTTCGTTCTAATGCTTTTTGCACTCTGTATTTGTCAAAAAATGCATCATGATTTCCAAGAACAGAAACCACAGGAGCATCTATTTCAGCCAGTATTTCCGCCTGCTTTTCGATTGGCATTGTATATTTTTCCGTAATTTCTTTTATATAATCACCGCCGCTTAAAACCAAATCCGGATTAAGTTCATTAACTTTTCTTACTATTCGCTTCAGACGGGCTTCTTCAAACTTACCGACATGAAAATCACTAATAAAAACTATTTTTTTTCCGTTTAGTCCGCTAACTTTATAGCGTTTTACAGAAAGCAGCTCAGGCTCAATAAAAAAAGCCCAAATGTACAGCAAAAAAATAGTAATACCTATATATTCCATAGCTATGATTTTAACACAAAAAGGATTTATTACTTTGCTGAAAGTATTTTAATAATCTCCTGAAGCGGATTTTCCCAAGAAATATGGTCATCTTGTTGTAATACAGTTATACTCTTGTACCAAAGTGTGGTTTTTTCTTTGTAATCTCCAACCCTGAACCATCTCCAGTCAGCCGCATAAGGAAGAAGTAAATATGTTTTTACTCCCAATGCTCCTGCAAGATGTGCAATTACTGTATCAACCGTTATTACAATATCCATGGCTTTTAATGCTTTTGCTGTATCGGTAAAGTTTTTAAAATCTTTTGCAAGATTAATCATTTGCGGATATTTTTCGTTACCTTTTAATGTATCGGTATATTGGAAAGAATATACCTGAATATTATCCATATTCAAAATCGGTTCAAAACATCTGATATTTATTGTACGTTTAATCATTCCCCTGATACCTGCAGCACCGGCTTCCCAGCATAAACCAACCCTGAGCTTGTCATTTTTTATATCTGCCGGTTCAATATTCAGATATCCTTCCGAAAAAGGTATGTTATCATAATTCATTCCGAGAACATACGGCAAATCTGTAATTCTTACGGTTTGCATATCTTCATTAATATCTGCATAATCAATAAATTCAGTATCCGGATAATTTGCTTTAAACAGCTCCGTCAAACTCTTAGCTGCAGCAACTTTAATTTTTCTGTCGTTTAAAAAAGGTAAGTATCTTATGTATTGGACATGGTCGCCAAAACCCTGATCGCACACAATCGTCAATTCATCCGCAAGTTTTGTACCCAATTTGTAAAGATTCTTTGTAGGTTTATCCGAAATATTATTGTCACGTTCGTAATATAATTTGTATCCTTCATCAAACTTTTTTTGGGTAAGAAGGCACATGCCCAAAGAGGCTTTCCCGTCAGCACTGTAAGGAAAATTTTTAAGAAATTTGTTATAATACTCTTCTGCTTTTTCAAAATTACACAATTTTTGATAAGCAACTGCAATATTATAATCAGCATTCAGATTCCCAAATTCACCTGAAGCTTTGTAACACTCTATTGCCGATTCTTCATCCGAATATATTAACTCTTTTAAAAAACCTAACTGCTGCCAAAAAAGTGCATTGTCCTGATGTTCTTTTAAAAATTCCAGACATATATCTTCCGCCTCGAGCAATTTTCCCGTATGAATATATGCTTTTACTTTATTAGCGATTGATTTTGGGTTATCAGGAAATAGTTCGTTCATTTTTTCCGTATATTCTATCGCTTTTTGATAATCCCTAATCTCAAACAAACTTGAAATCAGCTTATTATATACATCAATATTATCACCAAAGCTTAAAGCATGTTCCAGCACTATTGCCGCTGCATGAAAATCCATCTTTTCATACAGAGCAAAACCGTATGCAGAAACAGTTCCGGGAGTTTCCTTCAATTCCTGTGCGTGTTTAAGATAATAAATTGCTTTATCATAGTTTTTTAAATAAACATAATAAAGCCCAAATGAAGAATAAAGAATCGGCTCCTCAGGAAATTCCTTAACAAGCTCCAGATAAAGTTTCTCTGCCTGTTCATATTGTCCCTGCTGAGTTAACTGAATTGCCCTTTGTAGTTCTTCTTTATAATTCATAATCCTAATCCCAAAAGAATATTAAGGACTATTATCTGCAGTATCTGAAGAAAAATAAATGCTAAAATTGGCGATATATCAAGCATACCACCTATAGGCGGAATAATTCCGCGGAAAATATTTAAAAACGGATCCGTCAGCGAACGCATAAAAGCAAACGGCTGACTGTTCCAGTCAATATTCGGAATCCATGTAAGTAATATTCTTATTAAAAGCAACAAATAATAAAAGTAAAATAACGAATTTACTGCTCTTGATATCATAAAAATCTCCTAATCTAATTTATTAGTGAAGCTGCGAACTTGCTTTTGTATTTGCACACTCACAGTTGTTATTTTCAGCAGGTATTTTTTCTATCATCGTAAATAACAGTTTCTTTAAATTATCCACATTATTATTGAATACTTCAATAACTGCTTCATGAGATACCGGCGGAACATCACCAACCAGCCCTGCATCATAATCTGTTATAAGAGATATGTTAAGAGGACACATATCAGCTTCTTTTACAAGATAAGCCTCAGGGAATGCCGTCATATTAATAACTTCCCATCCCTGATTAGTAAAGAACTTCGATTCTGCCTTAGTAGAAAATCTCGGACCGTTAATTACAACAACCGTACCTGTTTCATGAACCGTAATACCCAGTTCTTTTGCAGTTTCTATTGCCAGTTTTCTGAGTTCAGGGCAATATGTTTCTGCAGCAGAAGGGTGAGTAACAACAGGACCTTCAAAGAAAGTTGACTTTCTGCCGTCTGTCCAGTCTACAAACTGGTCACAAATTACAAAATGTCCGGGTGCTACGTGTTTTTGCAGACTTCCTGCAGCACAAGGTGAAATTACTCTTTTACATCCGATTTCTTTCATTGCCCAAACATTTGCTCTGTAGTTTATCAAATGAGGAAGTATTGTATGACTTCTGCCATGACGCGGCATAAAAGCTACACTGTGAGAACCTATTTTTCCGATAAATAAACTGTCGGAAGGCATTCCGTAAGGTGTTTCTACTTTAACCTCTTTAATATCATCCAAAAATTTGTAAAATCCAGACCCCCCAAAAACACCTATATCTGCCAATTTTTCCATTAAAACATCTCCCTCTCTTAAAATAATTTACACTCATTTATTTTAACATAAATTTTAAGATACTCAAAGAAATTTTTTAATTATTACAATAGCCAGTCTGCAAGGTTACGTATTTCTCCGCAATCAAAGTTTTTTAATAAACTTATACTGTCAAGATTTTCCGTTATCGGATTAATCACGATTTCTCCGTCTGAATACACATCAGAGTAATTTAAACCGGCATTTGCACAATACGGAACTTTTACGGTTTCTTCTTTGCACAAATATGCAAGCCCGTGTGTTCGGCAGATAATCGGTCTGTATGGGTAAACAGAACATTTTTTATCAATAAGAAACGGGCAGGCACCGCCTTTTACAATATTTTTGATATTGTTTTGTACAATTCTTTTTTCATTATCACTGAGTTTTGCATAACCCTGCATTAAATATTCAAGCTCTGTTGCAGATAAAGGATAGTCACCCGATTCACAACAGGACGAACAACCGGGACAACAATGCAAATGCTCTTTATGTTGTTCATAGTATTTTTTCAGTTTCTTGTCTAATTCTTTTAAAAAATCAATATAATTCATGATTTCAACAAGATTTTACTTTTTGTTCCAGAATTTGTTCCAAAAACCTTTTGTAACGTTACCTTCCAACTGCTCTATTCTTTTGGATAACTCCTGATTATGCTCTAAAAGCTCTTTTACCTGTTTTGCCAGGATTTCATTATCTCTTTTGTATCCGCCTGCCTCAATTAATTTTGTTGTTAAATCAGAATTTGTAATATCATCACTGATTTTCTTTGCAACAGCTTCGGCAAGCATCTGAAGTGTTTGACTGGAAACGTCCAGTGTAAAGCTTTTACCCTGAGGTATTGTTTCCGGCTGGGTATTATTTTGTTCCTGAACAGCTAAACTGTTATTGTTAGTAATTTCTTCCAATCCGCCTAAAATTTCATCACCGTTTTCATCTAAAATTACCGGTTTGAGAGGTTTTGGCGGCTCATCATATTTTTCTACTTTTGCTTCGATTTTTGCTAATTTTGCAATTATCTGTTCATCAGTAAAACCTTGTGCCTTAAGAGAAATACCCCGTTTAATTCTCTCCAGAGCCAAATCATCATAAAATTCTAAACCGTCTTCATCCTCATATATGGATTCAATTTGCCAATCTGCTAAAAATAAATCAAGCGAATGCCTGTCTATATAATAATTCTCAGTATTCAAATTTTTTAAAATTGATTCTCTGTTATACATCCGCTAATCCTCATCTTTTTACAATTCTTGCTATATCACGTTCCTGTGATTTTTTTGCAATAGCTTCACGTTTATCGTAAATCTTTTTACCTTTGGCTAACCCGATTTCTATTTTAGCAAAACCTTTTAATAAAAACAATTCCAACGGAACAATTGTTACACCGTCTTTTTTTACTTTGTCCTGAATTTTAAGTATTTCACGTTTTTGCAGCAAAAGCTTTCTCACTCTGTCAGGTTTGTGATTAAACCGATTGCCCTGTTCATAAGGTGAGATATGCATTCCGTATAAAAACATTTCATTATCTTCAATCTTTGCAAATGAATCTTTTAAATTAACGGTACCTTTACGAATAGATTTAATCTCTGTACCGGTCAAAACCATACCCGCAATAAATTTGTCAAAAATCAAAAAATCATGAAAAGCTTTTCTGTTTGTCGAAACAACCTTCTTTTCCATATTTAATATTATATTGCAAATTTGTTTTTTGTGAATAGATATAGTATTAATTCATTGTATTAGGTTTTTACGATTACAACCGGAAGATTTTCTTCCTGTGCTTTGATAAGATAGTCTGTCGGTAATGCTTCAATATCTTTTGTGAAAATACCGCTTATTGTCGGGTTTGATACCAATATTTCATTATGGTCATCTTTTGATAACAGGGCTTTTACTTTTTCTCTTGAAAAACCGTTTCTGGTTTTTGAGAAAAATTGTCTGTAAACTTTTTCCAGTTCCGGATCAATCTCTTTGAGTCTTTCTAAAGTTAACGGCTCTCCTCCAAGTTGTTCTTTTACTCTGTCCATTCTCGCTATATATTTTTCATCAATTTCCCTGAATGCAGCATTATTTTTTGAGAGTTTATTTGTCATATTTCTCTGTAACAGCAACAAACGTCTCATTTCTCTTTTAATATCATATATGTCATTCATTAACTTCTTATACTCTTTGCTTTCAGGCGAAAATTGTTCAAGTATTTTTTTGTTGTTGGTTTGCATATTCCATAATTCACTCTCTTTATCAGAAATTTTATCAATAATTTTATTTATTTCTTTAATTTGGCGTAACGTTTCTTTATTATAATCTTTTCTGTAAAGCAACGACTTTATACAATCTGATATAAACGAACGATAATAGATATCTTCGCTTGAATGGATTGTTTTTGAAAAATAACTTTCTAAAAGTCTGGGGATATTTTTAGAGCCGGAACATATATCGTCACCATAACCGACATATTGCTTAGAATTACCAACTTCAAAAATAAAACCGTCTTTAAACCGTTTAACATTTCCGGCTTTTCCGTTAGTTATATAACTTGTACAAATAACCCGTTCATCATTCAGAATATTAAATGCATCAAAATTTGCAAAGTTTGTACTTCTTAAACCGCCTGTAATATTAAATGCCTCGGGAGCATGTACATAGGCATAAAAATCGGGAATATCTTTGGAATTTACTACCATAACTTCATATTTAACACCATCTCTCATTATTGTCTTTTTTGTACCGTATTTTAATAACTGTTTTTTGGTTGTCTGAGGTAAAATAAAATCCTTACTCTTAAATTCTTTGATTCTTTGGGCAACCAATTTATCAAACCTTGAAGTAAAACCTTCCTTATATTTGGTTGAATAAAGCATTTTTATTAAATCAAAAGTATTTCCGTCTTTATTTTTAAACGCAAAAACATCAAATACATTTTCCCGTTCGATATCAATTTCACGGACCTTATCAAAGTATAAAAGTTCACTTTTTTTAGTATTCATAAATCTTTCTATAATATCAGAACCCTCAACAATGTTATAAACTTTTTGAGCTTCCGGCTCTGTCATATTAAATTTTTTGGCAATAAAGTATGCATCAAAAGCACTTTCTGTCGAGTTATGTGATAACTTATCCGTATTGTGCAAAAGTGCTGCAACACTCAAAACCCGTTTGTCACTTTCGGAAAGTTTTTCAAACTGCGGATTTTTAACGATTTTTTGCAGACTCTTTAACATTTTAACCGGAACTTCGCTGCCGTCAATCTGAGAGAATATTTCAGGTAAAGTTTTCGATAATTCCTTCATCTGCCGGTTAAGTGCAGGATTGTCTTTTACTGTAATAAAGTTATTATCCGTAAAATCCCGAACAAGTTTTCTCAGTTTTTCGGAAACTTCACTCAGTTCTTTTTTGGAATAAAGCTCTCTGCCTGCTACAGAAGGATAACCGGAAAGTTTTCCGTCAATTATTTTGAATCCGAAAAAGTCCTGCAGCTCAATTTTTTCTTTTTCAGATAAACCGCTCATAATATTTTCAACTTCTGATATAAATTTTTTGTGCGAAATTGTGAGATTCATTTCTTTTAGCGCAGATAAATCAGCACTCTTTAAAAAAGCTCCCAGGTTTAAAACTGTTCTGTTAAATTTTGCGGTAAGTTCTGCAGAAACAGGTTCAACAGATATATTAAGACTGAGCGAAAGCTCTTTCATCAATTTTGCATATCTTTGTTCATTTACAGGAATTAGCGGTATTTTTTTCTGAAGTTCCTCTAATCTCCATTTTTCTATATTGAAATAAGGATTTGTTGAAACATTGCGCTTATTTTTCAATAAAAATGATATAAGTTTTCGTTTTTCAGGTTTTGTCAGCTCTGATATTGAAGATTTTCCAAGATATTCATGCATTTCATGAATCATTCCGAGAATTTTACCGCTCATTTTTTCTTTACAAAAATCAAGTATTATTGATTTGTACTTCGGGTTTGTTTTAAACATTTTCAGTATTTCATCCGAGCATCCTGAATTTACAATAGTTCCTATGTATTCTTTGGGGAAATCAATCGTTGAATCTGACATTAATTCCTGTACTTTTTTAAATTTTTCGGAGTAATGTGTAGCAACAGCAAATTCTCCGATATAATCTTTAGGGAAATTCAGCTCTTTATTAAAACATAAATTTTTAATGTACTCGGCATTTATTTCTGAAATTCCGGCAGCAATACCTACTCTTGATTCATGCGAAAGATTTAAAGATTTATCAAACAATATTGAATCCAAAAATTCCTCATGTTTTGACCAATCACCATAATAACCGGAGCGCATCTTTATAAAATCTTTTATAGAGTATCCCGAATTATTTTGTAAAATTTTCTTTGTTAGCGGAGTTATATCTGCATTTCTCTGAATAAAAAAGGATAATGATAAAATCTCATCAATAGAAACACCCTTATTTTTTGCAAGATTAAGCAAAATTTCATAATTATCACCTGTTAAATATTCGGCATATTTCGTGAATTTTTCAATTTCACCCGGTTCCCGCCCAAATTTTTCCATTTCTTTTTTAAAGTCTTTTTTCAGTTTTTTCCTAGTAAATACTGATGTTCCAAAAATACCTTTCGCCAATCCTTTAAAAATACCGCCTATTACAGGAGCAAAAATGGCACCGCAAATTCCGCCTTCAATAGAGGCTTTTTTAACTTCTTCCAAATCACCGCCGTCAACAGCCGTTCTGAACCCGCAATCTATTGCACCGCCTAAAACACCGTCTGTTGCCATTTCTGCGGCATAGGCTCCTGCAACCAAAGCTTTTGCTCCGCCTGAATACTGATATCCGCCCGGATGAGAAAGCATTGTCTTTATTCCGCCGCCATTTTTTATAATATCACCCGTTCCATAGTCCACAACCTTTAAACCTGCTTTTCGTGCAACTTTACTGCCGATTTTACCGCCTATACCGCCTGTTATCGGAGCAAGAACTCCCGAAAAAGCACCTGTTAAAAAACTCCTCAATAATTTTGAAGGCTTTTTCCAGAAATGATTTTCATCCGTACGGGAATACTGTGTATTAAACGCATCATCCACCATTGTGATTAACGTTTTAACAACACCGCCGACAAGTGCCGTCAAACCAAACACTTTTGCAAGTGTTCCGTTTGGAACTTTTCCGGTTCCTATTGTTTTAGTATATGCGGTAAATGCCGCAATACCCGAAAGAAGATCAGCAAACCCTTCACCTATGTTACCGTACTCTCTTTCCTTCTTTTCTGATTTTGTCTCTAATTTAACCTTATCATCCAAAATTTTTCTGATATTTACGTTTGTCGTATCCTGACTGAATTTTTGGGAAAGTTGTTCTCTCAGAATTGACTCGGCTTCAGGTTTTAACGGCCCGCCTTGTTTATAATAATCATATATGTCACGTTCAGCAGGATAATTCCTGTTTGCTTTTTTTCTTTCTTCTACAACTTCATCCCACTCTGTTCCCAGTCCGAAAATTCCCTTAATTATCTCGGTTGGAATAGTTTTAAAGAAAGTATAATTATCAAAAAAACCTTTATTGAATTCTTTTTGGATTTTCTCATGCATTTTTTTATACAACATCTCTAATTCGTCATCGGTAAGAGGATTGTTTTCAAACTGTATTACGGACTGTTTCTGCTCATTTGTTAATTTTATATTTTCTTTTGTATCAGATAAAACGGAATCAGACTTACCGCTCTCATTTGATGTAAGAGAGGTACTAAAATTCTGCAAAGCCTGATTTTCAGACTTTTTGTCCGACTTAATTCGTTCTAATCCCATTCGTGTTTACCGAGTAACTAATTTATACTTTCCCAAATATATAAAGTTATTTTTAGTGGTAAAATTGACTGTAGCAGCTGCAAAAAACAAAAATTGTTACAAAAATATAACTTTAATTTTGTTATGCAAATATTTATTATTTGTTGTATTATTAATTCAACACAGGAGGATATGATTATGATTAATGAAAAATTAGAAGCAGCATTCAATGAACAGATTAACAAAGAGCTTTATTCAGAATACCTGTATTTAGCTATGAAAATAAAATTCATGGAATGGAATCTTCAGGGTTTTGTAAACTGGTTTAATGTTCAGGTTCAGGAAGAACATGCTCACGGAATGGGAATGTTTGATTACCTCGATGAAAGAGGCGGAAATATTAAGCTTGAAGCAATCGCAAAACCTGAATTCCACGGCACAACTCCGTTAGAAATCTTTGAAGAAGTACTTAAGCACGAACAATTTGTAACTTCCAGCATCAACCACGTTGCAGATGTTGCCGAAGAAGTTAAAGACAGAGCAGCACTTCACCTGTTAGACTGGTACATTAAAGAACAAGTTGAAGAAGAATCAAACGTAGGCGGACTTTTGGCAACCCTCAGACTTATCGGTGATGATAAAAAAGCACTCTTAATGCTTGATAAAGACCTTGCAGCAAGAACTTTTGTTCAACCCGTAATCGGTTAGTGGAACAAAGGGGTAAATGTATTAAGGTTATATGACTTTATACATAACAGTTGTTAAAAATAGCAGCGACCGGACATAAATGTCCGGTCGCTGCTTGTATATTCATTTTTTATACTTGTACTAAAGCTGTTATATCGTCTAATTCATCAAAATATTTTTTGCTTTGTTATCATTTGTTTGAGTTTATTTATCATTAAATTTTTAATTATTTTTACAAATCTTAACAAGCATTTGATTTTGTACCATTGATTTATGTTATTATTGACTTATGAGTTTCGAAATTAATGATAAGGTTAAGTATTTGAATAATATGCTCTGTGAGATTGATAATTTATATCAGTCAATGCTTATGAGCAAAGGTTTGTCTGACAGCGAATATGTTGTACTGTTTTCAATCCTTGAGCTTGGAGAAGGCTGTCTGCAGAAAGATATTTCAGACAACAGTTATATTAACAAAAAAACCATTAATTCTACCATTAAAAAACTTGAAAAAAACGGGCTTATAAAACTTAAAGCAGGCAAATATCCGAACATGCACATTTATCTTACAAAAGAAGGAAAAGAATACATTACTAAAAATGTAATTCCCATAATAGAAGTAGAAAATAACGTTATGGGCAGTGTTCCGGATAATATTTTTGAAATATTTACCAACACTTATTCAAAATATATGAATATTTTTAAAGAAGAAGCAAAAAAATTTAATTAGTTATTGTTTTATTAATAAAATAATTTAAAACATCATTATAATTGTTATATTCTATATGTTGAATATTATTTTCTCTGCAATAATTTGCCAAACGTGATTTTGAGAACAAAATATCTGCTTTGTCAGCCACACAAAAATCAGAAACACCATCACCGATATAATATATTTTTTCATATTTTTCTTTTAAATTTTTTAACACCGAGCATTTGCATGTTCCTGAATTGTTTATACACTTCGGGTTGTCATTAGGAAATGTCAGTTCGAAAGATTCACCCCTGAATTCTCCGTGGTTAGAGATAATATTTATATTACTTAAGCCGTATTTATACAAAATTCTGTCAATAAAATAGTCTATACCGTCACTTACAATATAAAAATCTATATTATGTTTTTTTGTATATTCCCAAAAAGACTTAAATTGTTCATCAATTGTTAATGTATCAATAAAAGAAGATATAAGTTCTTCAGATAAATTCGGAATAAGTCTGAATTCTTCAATTAAACATTCTTTTGAACTGATTTTGCCATCTGCCCAGTCCTGCTCAACATTTTGCCAGCCTTCTTCGGCATAAGCTTCTATAAAAGCATATAACCCGTCTTTGCTGGTTATTGTTCCGTCAAAATCACTTAATACACAAATGTTCATACCGTTAACTTAACACTCTACATCTCTAAATTCATTTGAGAGAATTGAATAATTTTATTTTTTCCTCTGTGTTTAGCATTATAGAGTGCATGCTCAGCATATCTGATAACAGTATTTGCATCTTCATCAACATCTTTCATGCAAGGATAAGTTGAAATACCACCGGAAATTGTAACTCTGTGAGCTTCTTCTTCGCCTGACGGAATAAATTCCATTTTTTCAACTTCTCTTCTGAATCTTTCACCAAACAAGAAAGCATTCTCTTCTGAAGTATTAGGAAGAACAAGCAAAAATTCTTCATCGCCATAACGGGTTAAGATATCTTCTTTACGAACCATTGCATTCAGTTTATTTGCAATATTTCTCAAAAGAATATCACCCCATTCATATCCGTACATATCGTTTACAACTTTAAAATAATCAATATCAAATAAAATACAGGATAACTTAGTTCCGTAACGTCTTGAACGTGATATTTCTTCTTCAAGACGTTCCTGAAGATATTTTCTGTTATGCAATCCGGTTAAATCATCAGTTGTGGAAACTCTTTCTATTTTGTCTTTGTATTCTTTAATTTTTAACAAAGCTTTTGCACGGATAAGAAACTCATCTGCATTATCCGGATTTTGAATAAAATCATACCCCTCTGCTCTTACGGTAACGTCTGTTCTTGAAGGACCGTAAAAAAGCAACGGGCAGGAAAATTTATTTGTCATCAAAGCATCTTGTGCCATATCTATATCTTCAACTACCATAAGTGACGGGTTATAAACCGCATAATCCGGCAGTTGGTCAATCGGTACTATTTTTACATCTGAATCATCAATATCCATAAGGATTGCCTGTGCTTTTGAAGCCGGCTTTGGTGTATAAATAATAATATTTTGCATAAAACTTCCTCTTCTGTTATTCTGTATGGTTTGATTATATCAAATTAATACTCAAAACTCAATAAAGGAATTTATTACAAAAATTCATGTTTAACTTATAATATTAATGGGATAAATATACAAAATATCCCCTTAATTGATAATAAACAAAGAGAGATTTTTATAAAGAAAGGGAATTTACCATGAAAAAATCAATTAAAGATTTAGGTGAAATCAAGGGTAAAAGAGCATTAGTTCGTGTAGATATTAATGTTCCGCTTGATGAAAACAAAAATGTTACTGACGATACCCGTATTCAGGCTATCGTACCTACTGTTAACTACTTAAAAGAAAGAGGAGCAAAGATTATTCTTATGGCTCACTTAGGTCGTCCGAAAGGCGAAAAGAACCCTGAATTCACATTAGAACCGGTTGCAAAATATATGGCTAAAGTTTTCGGTGAAGAAATTGTATTCATTCCGTCTGTTGAAGAAGCAGCTCCTTACGTTGAAAAACTTGCTGACGGTCAGATTGCTTTACTTGAAAACATTCGTTATTACAAGGCAGAAGAAGCAAAAGACGATGATATGACTTTTGCGGAAGAACTTGCAAAACTCGGTGATTTCTATGTTAATGATGCATTCGGTGCAGCTCACAGAAACCATACTTCAACTGCAAAATTAGCTAAAATTGTTAAGCCGGCTGTTTCAGGTTTATTGATGGAAAAAGAAATCAGATGCTTATCTCAGGCTCTTGATAATCCGACAAGACCGTTTACGGCTATTGTCGGCGGTGCTAAGGTTTCTTCTAAAATCGGTGTTTTGGAAAACTTGTTAGACAAAGTTGATAATATGATAATTGGCGGCGGTATGGCTTATACATTTGTTAAAGCAAACGGCGGGCAAATAGGAACATCTATATGCGAGGATGATCAATTGGAAGTAGCTAAAGCTATTGAAGCAAAAGCTGCTGCTAAAGGTGTTAAGTTAGTTATGGCAACTGACGTTTTAGTTACTGACGACTTCTCAGGAAACGGAACTAACAAATTTGTTAAGATTAGCGAAATTCCTGACGGATTTGAAGGTGTTGATGCAGGCGAAGAATCAAGAAAAGCATTCGCTGACGTTATTAAATCTTCTAAAACAATCCTTATGAACGGTCCTGTCGGCGCATTTGAAAATCCGAAGTTTGCAGAAGGTACAAAAGCAGTTCTTGCTGCAGTTGTTGAAGCAACAAAGAACGGTGCAACTTCTGTCATCGGCGGCGGCGACAGTGTAAGTGCAGCTAAGAAATTCTTCAAAGCTGAAGATTTCACTCACGTTTCTACAGGCGGCGGTGCATCTTTAGAATTTATCGAAGGTAAAGTTCTTCCGGGTGTAGCAGCTTTAGACGATAAATAATTTTCTGTAAAGTTTTTACTGACTGAACGGCACGTAATTTAAAAATTATGTGCCGTTCTTATTTTGGTAAAACTATTTTGAATTATTTTGTAAAGTTTTGTTAAGAAAGAGTTAAAAATAAAGCAATTTTCGAAAGAAAAAAAACTTCATGTATATGTAAGGGAAAATAAGGTTTTTTTGAAAGGTAGGTATCACATGCCGCTAGATTACAGTTCTTATGGATTTAATCCGTATAATTTCAATTTTCAGAATTATGCAGATAAATATTTTGCAAAAGCATGGCAGGCACCAAATTTGAATAATCCGGCATTTAAAGGTAGTTCTTCTGCAAGTACCTCAAATACAGGCTCAACACAATCGGGAATAACAACCCAAGTTAACGGCGGAATACCTGTACAGGCTCCTGCGGAACAATCGAGCGGAATTGCAGGAACTCTTGTTGGCGGCACTATATTTTTAGGCGGTGCTGCAACCTGTATTTTTGCCGCAAAAAAGGGTAAATTCGGTCAGGCATGGAATGCACTCAAGAAAATGGTCGGAAAAGGAACTTCTGAAGAAGGAACAACTATTGTAGAAAACTGCCTCAAAAAAATGACTGCTTACAAAGATGCTGAAGGCAATATGCGTATTATGATACCTGGTAAAAAAGGTAAACCGATTGTAGGTAAAGGTAATATAGAAGAATTTGCAAGAAAGAATTATGCACAAAATGTTATTTCTGCTGAAAGACAGGCATTTACTCAACAATCCGCTTTAAAAGAATATCAGGTATTCAGTGATGGCAAGGTTTATAATATTGCAGTAAAAGATGGTAATGTTGTAAAAATATATGAACCTGTAAATCCGGATGCAAATCTGCTTGAAAGATTCTCTAAAGCAAAAGCAGGAACAACAGAAGCATCTCAGTTAGAATATTTTAACAAAATTTTAACCGAGTTGGGAAAAGATGCAGAAAGTGTTGACAAAACTATTTTATCAAGTGTAGCAAACATAAGATACACAAATACTTACGGTGATAATGTCCTTGAAATGTCAATATCCGGATACGGAAGCAGAAAAAATCCACAACTGGAAAAATTGACTACTCTTGAAAGATATACTCCTGAAAGTTATGAATTCAGAAGTGTTGAATTGAAATCCGGAGAAGAATTCTTCTCAAATACTGAATTTTTAAACGGTAAGTTTGTAGACGGTGCAAAACTTGGGGTACATCCCGAAAAAATTAAATATACCGCAACAGATGCAAACGGTAAAAAAGTTCAAAAAGAATGTATCGGCAACTTTGACGGACGAGAGCTTGTAAGTATTACGGAAGAAGTCGGAGGTGTTACACATACGTTCCCTAAAGACTCTCCTGCATATAATCTGGTTGTAGAAAATAAAGACGGTAAAAAATCTATTGAAAATATTTTAAAAGAAATTTTTGATAAAAACGGAACACTGTCAAACGGCTCGTTTGTAACAGCCCCATAAACAAAGTATATTGATAAATTTCTCATATTCCTCTCTTAAAATCCCTGAGTAAAATTCCCCTCAGGGTTTTTTATTTGACTAATTTAATAAAAAGTACCCAATATTCAGATATGACGCAAACAATATCCATACAAAATATGGTATCAATAATATACCGCTGATTTTTGAAACGGAATAAAATTTTCTTATTGTCAAAAAAACAAAGAAATCAAGCAAAAATATAACGGCAAGTGCAAAAAACATTCTTTTACATACAAAAAAGACAGGACTCCAGGCGAGATTCAGTATAAGTTGAATTACAAAAAATATGTATCCTGATTTTTTATCATCTGATTTTTTACAAATATAAAAAACAAGTGCTGCAAAAATCATGAAATACAAAACTGACCAAACCGGCTGAAATATCCAATCCGGCGGTGCCAAAAACGGTTTTGTAAGAGAGTGATACCACAATGAATTATACATACTATAACATTACTGCATTTTGCAGTAATTTCATTACCATAAAAAACTAGTACAAAATAATAATTAAAGAATTTCCATAACCGGATCGGAATTTCTTATCTCAGGAATTTCATTGAGTTTTGGCAATTCAAATTCAACAGGTGTTTTTGACATTTCTGTTTTTGTATCAAGCATTATTGGTTTCATATTTTTTATTCTTGCAATTGCTGGGTCGGGATTTCTTTTTTGGTTTCTGTAATCCTGCATTATAACATTTACAAACCTTTTTGTTTCAGCATAAGGAGGAATTTGTCCGCCGCATCTTTTTACATTACCCGGACCTGCATTATAAGCAGCCAAAGCTAACTCTGTAGAGCCGAACATTTTGTACATCATTTTATAATAAGTAAGACCTGCCTTTATATTTTCACTCAGATAATACGGATTGTATCCCATTCTGTGAGCGGTTGAAGGCAAAAGCTGAAAAACACCTACAGCACCGTGCTTGCTTCTTAGTTCATGCTTAAAGCCTGATTCCTTCTTTGCTATACTAAGAGCCAGTGCGGGATCTATATTCATTTCTATCGAATGTTTTATTATAGTTTCTTTTACAATATCTTCAGATACCTGAGCAGCTTGCACTTGCATGCCAAACATAGCTAACAATGCAATTGTAACCAAGACTGTCTTTCTTATCATAGAAATCCTCATTAATATTTGTAAATTGAATTCTATATAATTACTGAAAAAATCCTTACTTCGGTTTCTCTATGTTCTCGTTTAGTTCCTATATAAGCGTCTTTCCTAAATTCTTTTTACCAATCTGAACCAAAGAACTTGTTAGGCGACTATCCTATATATTTCCTGCGCTCCGGCTTGGATAAATAACTATACAGAAAATATGTCATGCATATTCTATACTAAAAAAAATAAAATTTCAACCCTTTTATTGTATTTTTTACACTTTTTAACCTAATCGGGCTATACAAGGGTAAATTTCCTGTTAATTAACTGGTGTTTTTTCTGTATAAAATCAGACTCAGATACGTATAAATTCAATTTTTTGTCCAAATCCATGCTTATTAATAAAGCAAATATATCTGAGTGTATATTAAATAAACTTATTGTATCAAAACTGAGAATATTTTTTATAAACTCTATTGTGCAATCCTGTACACAACACATGTTTAGTCCTATATCCGATACACTGCAACCGTTTTTAATATTTTCAATTTCGGCTGCTATTCTTAAACTTTCTCTTTCGTTCAATTTCGGACTTAACGGGGTTAATATATAGTTATTTTCTTTTTCTGTTATTTCCATACTTTTATTGTATAAAAGTTACCATTTTATATTAATTACCCAAAACTATAAAAAAATTATAACTAAAGTTGTAAATAAAAAACGGACAAGCATACAACTTGTCCGTCTTTTTATCTTAAGTGTTTACCCCTTATATTTACCCCTTAGTAAGAGCATGCGCAAACACCGTTTTCGCAGTGGTAGCCAAGAGCTTCCTGAGCTTCTGACATACGAACTTTGATACGACCGTCTACTGCAATACCTTCACCTGATTTTTCAGAGATAAGTAACGGGTTAATATCCAATTCATCGATGAATTTGAAGTCGCTTACTAATTGAGATAATCTCAACAGAGTTTCTTCAATTTGTTCCATTTGAGCAGGTGTAGTACCTCTTGCACCTTCAAGAAGTTTGTATGCTTTAACTGACTTAATCATGTCCTTAGCATCCATATCTGTTAAAGGAGCGATTCTGAAGGTTACGTCTTTCATAACTTCAATAAATACACCGCCTAAACCAAACATCATCATAGGACCGTATTGAGGATCTGTTGCGATACCGCAAACCATTTCTCTTGAACCTTTAACCATTTCCTGAATGATTACACCTTCAAGACCTTCAAGAAGTCCTTTTGCTTCAAGTTTAGAGATTAAGTCTTGGTATTCAGCTCTGAGTTGTTCAGCAGATTGAATGTTAACTCTTACACCGCCAACATCGGTCTTGTGAGAAGTTGTTTTTGAAGTCATCTTCATAACAACAGGATATCCGATAGAATCAGCAATTGAAACTGCCTGATCTTCAGAAGTTGCAAAGCCTGATTTACATACTCTGATTCCGTATGCATCAAGAACATCAATTGATTCTCTTGTAGTCAATTGGTCACGACCTTCATTGATTGATTTAGAAATAATTGATTTAGCTTTATCATAATCAACATCATATTTCATGATTGTTCCTTCCGGTCTTTCAATCCATTTTCTCTGTTGATTTAATCTGTTGAATCCGTCAGCAGCTTCTTCTGCGTACATAAAGAACGGCATGTTAACATCCATATCGCTTAATGCTGTAAAGAATTCAGACTTAGTCATGAATACACCGATAACCGGTTTATGAGGATATTGAGCCTTGATTTCCATAACAGCTTTAGCTACATCAATATCTTTCAAGCCTAAGAACGGTAAGTAGATAACCATAATCATATCTACGTTTTCATCAGCAATAACTGTTTCAAGAGTTTGCTTATAGTGTTCAATAGGAGCTGATGCAATCATATCAATCGGGTTTTTAACTGATGCTGCAGAAGGTAAGAAGCTTCTTAATTTGTCTTTTGTAGCGTCAGAAATTTTAGCCATTTGCATACCGTATTCGCAAACTGCATCAGTTGCCATAATACCTGGACCGCCTGAGTTAGTAATAATAGCAACTCTATCGCCTTTCGGAATTGGGCAGTTAGCAAAAACTTTTGCTGTAGCAAACAAGTTCTTCAAAGAGTATTCTCTGATTACACCTGATTGATGTAATAATGCATTAGCTGCTTTATCTGCACCGGCTAAAGAACCTGTGTGAGAAGACGCTGCACTTGCGCCGGCTGCAGAACGGCCTGCTTTAAGAGCCAAAATCGGTTTCTTCTTAGAAATTCTTGATGCTAACTTGCGGAAGTTAGATGGATTTTGGATTGATTCCATATACAATAACATTTGGTGAACGTCATCATCATTTTCCCAGTATTCAAGAGCAGTTTCTGCGTTAACATCTGCTTGGTTTCCGATAGAAATGAATTGAGCAAAACCAAGGTTAAGGTCTTTTAATATATTCAAAATACCGCCGCCCAAAGCGCCTGATTGAGAAACGAATCCGATATGGCCTCTCTCAGGTAATGATTCAGCGAAACATCCGTCCATAGAAATTTCAGGAAGAGTGTTGACAACGCCTAAGCAGTTCGGGCCAACACATCTCATGCC
>JAEEGL011807112.1_pt1 | contig 58034 bp, 52 predicted proteins | sample 9134231 | NCBI WGS metagenome assembly JAEEGL01 (sample SAMN16246548, study PRJNA631951) | gut metagenome | biome: gut microbiome; feature: rumen; material: fiber-attached | host: Bos | place: Iran: Karaj | collected 2018-10
ACACCATTGACAAGGTTCTCGCTGACTTGATGACCAACGGCCTCCGGGTGAATAGTGGGGACACCATCGGCAAGACCATCATCTTCGCATACAACCACCAGCACGCAGACCTCATCGTGCAGCGTTTCCATCTCCTGTATCCGGGGCTTGGTGATGACTTCTGCGTTCTCATAGACAACTACGTCAATTACGCCCAGAGCCTCATCAACTCCTTTGAGGTGAGAGGGAAACTACCCCAGATTGCCGTCTCCGTGGATATGCTGGACACCGGTATTGACGTGCCGGACATCCTCAACCTCGTGTTCTTCAAGCCGGTCCATAGCTACATCAAGTTCCACCAGATGATTGGCCGTGGTACGAGACTTTCCCCGAACATCTTTGACATTGAGGATGACAAGAAAGAGTTCTACATCTTTGACTGGTGCGGCAACTTTGAGTTCTTCGGCAAGAACCCGAAGGGAAAGGAGCCATTGCCAGTGATGTCCCTTACGGAAAGGCTCTTCGGTCTCCGTCTGGATCTTGCAGCAACCCTCCAACACAGCCAGTACCAGAGCGATACCTTTGCCAAGGGTCTCCATGATGAGCTTAAAGACATCCTCCGGAACCAAGTTATCGGTTTGAGCGATGCGAACATTTCTGTAAGACAGCGCTGGGCATCCGTGGATAAGTTCCGGAAGAAAGAGAGCTGGGAGTATGTGTCCAGTGTTGATGTTATTGAGCTAAAAGAGCAAGTGGCTCCGCTTCTCGTGCCAGGGTTTGAGAACGAGGCTGCGAAGAAGTTTGACGTACTGCTGCTTAACATCCAGCTCTCTCTCGTGGATAGCGAAGTGTCGGCAGAGAAGAGCAAGGTATATGTGGAGAACACGGCTTTGAAACTACAAGAGAGGGCATCCATCCCTCAGGTAGCTGCAAAAATGGCCATCATCAACGAGATTGCAGACCACAAGTTCTGGGAGACCGCCACTTTGAGCAAGCTAGAATGGGTTCGCAAGGAGATCCGTGAGCTTGTCCAGTTTATCCTTGGAACCGATAACCGGACCTTCACCATCAACATTGAGGATGCCGTTGTGAATGGCGGAATGTCCCAAGGAATTGCCCCTACGATGACCTACAAGCAAAGGGTCATTGACTATCTTGCCAAGAACAGAGACCTCCCCGTCCTTGCTAAAATCTTCAAGATGGAGAAACTGGAAGACAAGGATATTGAGGAGCTCGAACGGATACTCTGGGAAGAACTGGGGACCAAAGAGGAATACCAGCGATATGTGAAGAAGGGCAATATGATTTGCGGTGATAGCGTGGGTGCCTTCATCCGGGCACAGATTGGCGTGGATAGGGTCGTTGCCGTGGAGAGGTTCGGCAAGTTCCTTTCAGGGGCGAGCCTGAACACGATGCAGGAAGAATACTTGAAGACCATCATCACATATGTATGCGAAAATGGCGACATCACAAAAGAAACTCTATATGAGACCTCGCCATTTAGCGAGTATGATTGGTACGCAGTATTTGGTCCATCAGCAATGCATATTGGGGATTTTGTAGATAACATACATTACGTCATCACTCCTCAAAGGTTAAGGGCCTCATAATGAAGCTATTTATAGATTATTATTCTGACAACTCTTCCCCATGGTATTTTGTAAGAAGATAATTGTAGATACAAGAGTGATCATTAATTAAAAAGCTATACACAGCTTGCTGCGTACTAAAAAGCATCACTGAGTCCATCATTACTTTACTCTCAATGATTTCTTCCTGCCGGGAAAGATTTTTGTATCTTACCTCTTCATATGCAAAAACTCATTTACACGGGGACGAATTACGATGAGGTGAAGCGCCTGTGCGGAGACAGGGTGCTGGCCCCGTATTTCTGTATGGGGTTCTCGATGCTCTCGGTCAACACGGGCGAGGGGTATGAATCCGTAAATGAAGGCGACACCATCGTCTTGGAGGACAATGGTGCGCTGAGAATTGAAAAAACCGTCAGGTAACGGCTTTTAGTATAGGACACGACGTGCTTTGACCGGTCCCTGGGGCCGGACAAGCCGATTTGGAGACGGCAGGTCCCCGGCAGGCCGAGCGGAGACGGCGTCTCGCGACGGCGAGTGTCCGACGACCGTTGGAAGCTCCGAAGGAGCGGCCAAAAGGGAGGAGTCCGCCGTCGAGCCGGCGGAGCGAATGCCTGCCCTGCCGGCGACGCATGAGGCGCAGCCGGTCCCAGGGGCCGCGCAGAACCATTCCACTTTAGATGAACCCTACTGCAATGATATAATAATATCAAAAATAAAAACTATATCTTTGCCCCGTATTAATCGAGAACATGAAAAAGATCGCATTGATAATCACGGCCTTGCTCATAGGTTTCATGGCCTTTGCACAGGCTGGCCTGGATGGTACCTGGTACTTCGAAGAGAAACAGAATGATTCAGGTGGAGGCAACGAAGACATATCCATGGTCATGTCAGTGACTTACACATTCTCCGGCAACACTTACAAGTTGGGAATGCAAGCCCAGGCAGACATGGACCTCAGCGGCACGGACAAAAACGGCAAAGAAGTGAACGCCGTTTTCATGATACGGATCGACGGTTCCCACTCCGGGACCCTCTCCAGGCAGGGAGAAATAATCAACCTGACACCTTCCAGCAAGGAAAAGCCCAAGGTAGAAGTAACCTCCGATGTCAAGGGCATTCCCGGAGGCGGACTCCTTAAGAACATGCTGGTCGCTCCGCTCAAGAAAGAAATAAACTCGGTTCTCAAGGAGACCGAGTCTTACAAAGTGATTTCCGTCACTGCGGATGAACTGGTCCTTGAAGAGGTCCTGACCGACAAAGAGATCAGTAAAGGACAGAGTCCCGAGCAGGTAACCTTTAAACGCAAGTAAAATAACTGCATATATTTCCCGCCATGCGGGAGACAAGGCGGTCAAGGGATTCATGGCTGGCCCAGGCGATGTGCGGAGTAAAGCGGAGGCGCTCAGGGTGAGAGGTGTGAAGCAGCGGATGGTCCTCCGGGATGGGCTCGGTTGAGAAGACATCGAGGGCTGCGCCGGCGATCCGGCCGGCATCGATGGCCGCCGCAAGTGCCACCTCATCTACCACGGCTCCCCTGGCCATGTTCACCAAACAGGCTCCTGGCTTCATATGTGAGAGTTCGCGGGCGCCGACAAGTCCACGCGTACGCTCATTCAGAGGACAGTGGATACTCACTATGTCAGATACTTCCATCAGTTCATCCAGGCTCAGGGAAGGCCACTGAGTGCAATGCCGGGTGCCGGACGTCGAATAATACACCGGCTTCATCCCGAAGGCCTCAGCGACCTGCGCGACCCTCCGGCCTATAGCGCCCATCCCGATTATTCCGACAGTCTTGCCCCACAGTTCATGGAAAGGCTCACGCACATCATTAGCCACTCCGCTGCGGGAATATGTAAAGTCTTTGACTTCAGCATCATAGAACGCGGGGCGACACATCAGCGAAAGCATATGCATAAATGTCACCTGCACAACGGATTCCGTGGAATAGCCCGCGACATTGCGCACTTCGATCCCGCGCCTTCGGGCCGCGTCAAGGTCAATATGATTGATACCTGTAGCCGCTACGCATATGAGTTTCAATCCTGGCGCCGCCGCCATGACGGCATCGTCCACCGGGACTTTGTTGGTGAGGATGACATCGGCGTCCGCCACTCTGCGGCAAGCCTCGTCATGGGTGCTTCCCGGGTAGAGCACCAGTTCTCCCAACGCGGCAATGGGATCCAGCGAAACCGGACCCATGGTACCTGCATCCAGGAAAACCATTTTCATGAGAGCCTCCTTTCAAGACGTGTGCGTATGGCAGAGATGAACTGCGCCGTGTTGACAGCCTGCGGAGTCACTCCTTCCATCAGGTTCACCAGGTCTTTAGTGACTATGCCATCATTCAAGGTGTCATAGCAGGCGCCTTCCAGAGCGTCGGCAAATCCTACAAGAGCGTCCAGCCCGTCCTTCAATCCCCTCTGGCGCAGGGCTCCGCTCCAGGCAAAGATGGTCGCCATAGGGTTAGTGGAGGTTTCCTCACCCTTGAGGAACTTGTAGTAATGACGGGTTACAGTGCCATGGGCGGCCTCGTACTCGTAGTTGCCGTCAGGGCTTACAAGTACGCTGGTCATCATCGCAAGGGAGCCGAATGCGGTAGAAACCATGTCGCTCATCACGTCGCCATCGTAGTTCTTGCATGCCCATATGAATCCGCCCCTGCTGCGGATGACGCGGGCGACGGCGTCGTCGATTAGGGTGTAGAAATAAGTGATTCCCAGTTCTTCGAACCTGGCTTTGTAGTCTGCGTAAACCTCGTCGAAGATTTCCCTGAACCGGGCGTCATATGTCTTGGAGATGGTGTCCTTGGTAGAGAACCAGAGGTCCTGCCTGGTGTCGATGGCATATTTGAAGCACGAGTGGGCGAAGGAGCGGATGGACTTGTCCGTGTTGTGCATGCCCTGGACTATGCCCTCGCCTTTGAATTCCTGGATCACGGCCTCCTGGTGACTTCCGTCCGCACCGTCGAACACCAGTTTGGCGGTGCCCGGGCCGTTTATCCGAAGTTCGGAGTTCTTGTAGACATCTCCATATGCATGACGTGCGATGGTGATGGGCTTCTCCCAGTTCTTCACTACAGCATGGATCGACGGGATGGTAATCGGAGCGCGGAAGACCGTTCCGTCCATGATGGAACGGATTGTGCCGTTGGGGCTCTTCCACATCTGATGGAGGTTGTACTCCGTCATCCTCTGAGCATTGGGAGTGATCGTAGCGCATTTCACTCCTACACCGTATTTCCTGCAGGCCTCTGCGGCCTCGACGGTTATCCTGTCACCGGTCTCGTCCCTCTTAACGAGGCCAAGGTCGTAATACTCTGACTTCAGGTCCACGAACGGGAGGATGAGTTCGTCCTTGATCATCTTCCAGAGGATCCTGGTCATCTCATCGCCGTCCATCTCCACCAGCGGGGTGGTCATCTTGATTTTATCCATAGGTCTATCGGTTGTTTCATTTCTTTGGAATCCTGCCCAGGGCCGCTTTCTGGAGGGATATGAAATCGCTGTCAGAGGGTGAATGGCCCGGCATATATACAAGTGTCGCCCCTTGCTTCAGCAGGTTGTCCTGCAGGGCTGTTATGTCCACGTCCTGCACTGTGGTGCGTCCCTCGATCGCAAGGCATGCGGCAGTTCCTGCAGCCTGGCCGAGAGCCATCCAGCAGGGTTCCATCCTCAGGGTCGAGAAACCTATGTGCGATCCGGACACGGGCACAGGGAAAAGAAGGTTCGTAACTTCCTTTGGCACAATCACTCCGTAAGGTACGTTGTACACCTTGCTGGGCCACGAGAGGAAGCCGTCGAGATGGATCCTTCCAGCCTCCCTCTTGTGATGGGCGTGTGAATCCAGGGCATAGTGGCTGGCTGTAACCGCATCGGCGTGAAGCGGACCGCGGTCAGTGTCGAGAGCGTCATTCGCAGTAAAGAAGTACATCCCTTCGAAACGGCGTCCTTCCCTCACATAGACCTGCTTCGGGAAGTTGTCATTGTCCTGATACTCGTCCGCGGCATAGCCCCATGTCCGGGCTTCGGCCCTGAAGCTTTCCGGGACGGCCTCGTCGTTCGCGGCAAACCACAGGAGGCCTTCGGTGTAGTCCCTCAGGCGTTTAGCGAATGCATCCCTCCACTCCCAGGAGGCGGTCGGCCAGGCCTGGTTCTCCTCGGGGAGGTCGGTGGATATGAAAGCCATATGCTGGTTGTTGGCATCGGTCTTCCCGTTCGGGACTTTCACCATATTGGTAACTTTGGCTATCCCCCACCTGTCGTCAGGGATGGTCGTCCTTCCGCCCGCGAGGATGGCCTTGCGGTTTGCCGCCCTCATTGCAGGGGTGACGTTCATGGTAGCCACTCCGGTGTGGTTGCCGTCGAGGATGTCATCGATCATCGATACATATTCCTCCCTGTCATAATTGGCAGGCTTGCGGAACGCGATCCTGTTGTCCGCTTTCTGAGTGAGGCAGAGGCGGTAATTATATGCCTGGATCGTGGTATCTCCCACATATGTAGTTCCTTCCCCTACCGGGCCGCCCCAGTACTTATAGACCTTGCCGGCAATCGGCTCGTTGAATTCATCCTGTCCTTCGCGGCCGATACGGAACGGCACTCCTGCCGCGGCGCCGAGGTCTCCTTCATATGTGGCGTCTATGAACACCTTCCCCTTGATCCATTCTTTCTTGCCTGTGACGCGGTCGGTTACAGCTATGGAACGGATCTTTCCTCCGTCCATCTGTATGTTTTCGGAAGAGCAGTCGAACTGGGTCATCTTGCGGACCGTGACCTTGTCACACTCTCCGAGCATATCTTCGAAGACCCCGAGGGCCACTCCGGGTTCGAAATGGTAGCCGTCCGAGCAATCCTTTACCTGCTGGGAGTCAGCACCATATGTCTTTATATAATGGTCTTTCACCCTAGTGACGAACTCCAGGAAGAGGCCGGTGGTGGCTCCCCTGGTCGCGATGTCGGTCGCCCCGAGGCCGTTTGCGGGCAGTCCGCCGATGGTGCCGTTCCTCTCGAGGATTATGGCAGAATGGCCCATACGCGAGGCTGAGATGGCTGTCATTATCCCTCCAGGGGTGCCGCCGACAACGACAACGTCATATTTCGGGGCGCATGCTGCCGTCATAAGGGCTGCGGCCGCAATGGTTAAAAGTCTGAATCGCATTCTTTTGTAGATCGCTGGTTATAATTATCCCAAATGTAGCTAAAAAACGACAAATAGAAAAAAGTTTGGTTTGTCCGAGAATTATGCCTAAATTTGCAGGCTTTTTTCCAGTTGGAAAAGCAATTAGCTATTTTTTATTCACTTAAATTTTTTGCACAATGGCTGAGTATTTGATGCCAGAAAAGAAGCAAGAGATTTTCGCTAAGTACGGGAAGTCCAATACAGACACCGGCTCACCTGAGAGTCAAGTTGCTTTATTCTCCTACCGTATCGCGCACCTGACGGAGCATGTGAAGAAGAACAAGAAGGACGTGGTTACCCGCCGCTCCCTCCTTCGCCTCGTAGGTAAGAGACGTCAGCTCCTGGATTACCTCCAGAAGATTGACATCGAACGATACAGGAGCATCGTCAAAGAGCTGGGACTCAGACGATAGTCCACTTAAAAAGGGACGGTTTTCCCACAAGGGTTCCCGTCCCTTTTTCTTTGCATTTTCGGAAAATCGATATAAGTAATGAACGTTATCACAAAGACAATCTCATTGCCCGACGGTCGGACAATTGAAATCGAGACTGGCAAGGTTGCCAAGCAGGCAGATGGTGCCGCAGTCGTTCGGATGGGAGGCACGGTGCTTCTCGCGACTGTTACATGTGCAAAGGAAGCAGATGAAGGAACTGACTTCCTCCCACTTCAAGTGGACTACAAAGAAAAATTCTACTCCGCAGGCCGTTATCCCGGAGGCTTCATGAAAAGGGAAGGCAAGGCATCCGACTATGAGGTGCTCATTGCACGACTCGTTGACAGGGCTCTCAGGCCCCTTTTCCCGGATGATTTCCATCTCGCAGTCTTTGTGAACATATGGCTGCTTTCCGCAGAGGCTGACATCCAGCCCGATGCACTCGCAGGCCTTGCGGCATCCAGTGCCCTCGCTGCCAGCGATATTCCCTTCCTCGGCCCGATTTCCGAGGTCCGCGTTGCAAGGATAGGCGGACAGTTCAAGATCGACCCCAACTTCTCAGAAATGGCTGATGCCGACCTGGACCTCATGGTCGCAGCTACCGAAGAGAACATAATGATGGTCGAGGGCGAAATGAAAGAAGTTCCCGAGAGCGTTATGCTCGAGGCCATAAAGACCGCCCACGAGGCTATCAAGGTCCACTGCCGCGTACAGAAGGACCTGAACAAGGAGCTGGGCAAAGACGTCAAGAGGGACTATCCCCACGACGTCCAGGACGAAGACCTCCGCAAGGCGGTCCACGATGCCTGCTACCAGAAGTGCTACGAGCTCGCAAAGGCTGCCAAGCCCAAGAAAGAGCGCGAAGAGGGCTTCTCCAAGATCTACGATGAGTTCCTCGCCACCCTCTCTGAGGAGGACCAGGAGGCCAAGGGATCGATGGCAGCCCGCTATTTCGCTCACGAGCAGAGGGAAGCTCTCCGCAACCTCGTCCTCGATGAGGGCCTTAGGGTTGACGGAAGGCAGACCACCCAGGTCCGCCCCATCTGGTGCGAGACCGACGTGCTCCCCTGCGTTCACGGTTCAGCTATCTTCACCCGCGGCGAGACCCAGTCTCTCGCTACCGTTACCCTCGGCACGAAGCAGGATATGAAGGAACTCGACGAGGTCCTCATCCAGGGTGACCAGCAGTTCGTGCTCCACTACAACTTCCCGCCTTTCGCCACCGGCGAAGCCAAGGCCCAGAGGGGTGTAGGACGTCGTGAGGTCGGACACGGAAACCTCGCCATGAGGGCTCTCAAGCCCGTCATCCCGACGGCTCCCGAGTTCCCGTATGCCCTTCGCGTCGTCAGCGAAATCCTTGAGTCCAACGGTTCTTCTTCGCAGGCTTCGATCTGCGGCGGATGCCTCGCACTCATGGACGCCGGCGTCAAGATCAGCAAGATGGTCAGTGGCGTGGCAATGGGTCTCATCACCGATGCAGAGCGTCCCAATGACCGTTATGCTATCCTTACCGACATCCTCGGTGACGAGGACCACCTCGGAGACATGGACTTCAAGGTTGCAGGTACCGAGGACGGTATCACCGCTACCCAGATGGACATCAAGGTGGACGGCCTTTCATATGAGGTTCTCGAGAAAGCTCTCAAGCAGGCTCACGACGGACGTATGCACATCCTCGGCGAGATGCGCAAGTGCATGGACACTCCGCGCGAGGATTACAAGCCTTTCGTTCCGAGGATCAAGTCCTTCGAGATCGACAAGGAATTCATCGGCGCTGTCATCGGCAAGGGTGGAGAGACCATCCAGAAGATCCAGGCAGAGACCGGTGCCATCATCAACATCGACGAGGTGGACGGCAAGGGTGTCGTGGACATAGCTACCAACGATGCTGAGGCTATGGAGAAGGCCTACAAGTGGATCATGAGCATATGCGAGGTTCCCGAGGCCGGTAAGGTTTACCATGGCAAGATCGTTTCCATCCTCGATTTCGGCGCATTCGTAGAGATTCTCCCCGGCAAGGAGGGACTTCTCCACGTGAGCGAGATTTCCTGGGAGAAGACCGAGAACGTCACCGACGTGCTCCAGGAAGGCCAGGAAGTCGATGTCAAGCTCCTCGAGATCGATGAGAAGAGCGGCAAGATGAGGCTCTCCATGAGGGCTCTCACCCCGAAGCCGGAAGGTTACGTCGAAGAGCGCAGGCCCCGCGGAAACGGTAACGACCGCAGGGGTGGTGCCCAGGGCGAAAGGCGTGCTCCGCGCGACGAGCGCAGGGGCGGCCCCCAGGGTGAAAGGCGCGGCCCGCGGGATGACCGCAGGAACGGTGACAACAGGCGCCGCGACGACCGCAGGAACGGCGGCAATGACAAGAACGCCGAGCGTCACCACCAGGAGCGCAGGAATGCCGAGTCCCAGGACTTTGACATGCCCCGCACCAACGACGAAGAGTACTTCTAGTCGCTGATATACAGCGGCAGGATTACCCGCAGCTTCAGCCCCCCGGAAGTTCCGAAAGGACTCCCGGGGGGCTCATTTTAGAGCTTCAAACCCTGTCCTTCAATGCTCTATCAACGATTTATATAAAATTTTATTTGCAGAAAAACCTAGATTGCTTAAATTTGAAACAGCAGTTTAACCCAAAAAACCTAAAAGCATATGGCATTGAACGCAGACAAATTCATTGAGGCCTTCATGGCCAACCTCATTGCGAAGAACCCGGGTGAGAACGAATTCCACCAGGCAGTGAGGGTCGTTGTAGGAAGCGTAGCCCCCTACATCGTTGAGAATCCATGGCTCATCGAAGAGAAGATCATGGAAAGAATGACCGAACCCGAGAGGGTGATAATGTTCAGGGTCCCCTGGATCGATGACAGGGGCGACATCCAGATTAACAGAGGTTTCCGCGTTCAGATGAATTCAGCCATAGGCCCCTACAAGGGAGGTCTCCGTTTCCACCCGAGCGTCAACTTGAGCATCATGAAGTTCCTCGCCTTCGAGCAGACCTTCAAGAACAGCCTCACCACCCTTCCAATGGGCGGAGCAAAGGGAGGTTCGGATTTCAACCCGCGTGGCAAATCCAACAATGAAGTGATGCGCTTCTGCCAGAGCTTCATGACAGAGCTCCAGAAACACATCGGACAGGACACCGACGTCCCGGCCGGCGACATCGGAGTCGGCGGAAGGGAGATCGGTTACCTCTTCGGACAATACAAACGCCTCCGCAATGAGTTCACCGGCACACTTACCGGAAAGGGACTCGCATGGGGCGGAAGTCTTCTCCGTCCGGAAGCTACCGGATTCGGTGTGTGTTATTTCGCTGAGGAAATGCTTGCCAGCAAAGGACTTGGGTTCAAGGACAGCGTAGTTGCAATTTCCGGAGCGGGCAACGTAGCACAGTACGCCGCACGCAAGGCTATGGACCTCGGAGCAAAAGTAGTTACGTTCTCCGACAGCAACGGTTTCATATATGACCCGGACGGTCTCGACGACGAGAAGTGGAAATTCGTCATGTTCCTCAAGAACGCACGCCGCGGCAGGATCAGCGAATATGCCGAGAAATATCCCACCGCAAGCTACTATCCCGGAAAGAGGCCCTGGGGCATCAAGTGTGACATCGCACTTCCCTGCGCCACCCAGAACGAGATAGAGCTCGATGACGCGAAGGCTCTCATAGAGGGAGGATGCCGCTGTGTCTGCGAAGGCGCCAACATGCCTACCACCCCGGATGCAATTGCCGCAATCCAGGGCGCAGGGCTCCTCTACTCTCCCGGAAAGGCTTCCAACGCCGGTGGCGTAGCTACCTCGGGACTTGAAATGACCCAGAACTCAATCAGGCAGAAATGGACCAGGGAGGAAGTCGACAGCCACCTCCACACCATCATGCATGACATCCACTCCGCCTGCGTACAGTACGGTACCGACGAGAATGGCAACACGGACTACGTGAAAGGCGCCAACATCGCCGGTTTCATAAAGGTCGCCGGTGCCATGATGGACCAGGGTCTCGTGTAGTAAACATATGAAAATCAAGGAAGAAATCCAGGATTTGATGACCAGGAGGATCCGTAAGATCCTCCTGGTTTGCAGCAATTATGACTCCTTCGCCCTCGAAGAGGACGGAAGGATCGACGAGCAGATCGCATATGAATACAGCGGCCTCGGACTGAGCAATCCCCCGGCTATCACCCGGGCAGAGACGGTCACCGAGGCGCTCGCCCTGATCCAGAAGGGAGAGGATTTCGACCTGATCATAAGCATGTACAACATAGGCGCTGCGGACGTTTTCGACTTCGCCCGCGAGGTGAAGCAACTCTCCCCGCAGACGCCTATAGTCCTTCTGACCTCTTACTCAAAAGAGATCTCCAAACGTCTCGCCTCCCTCGACAGTTCCTGCATTGACTACGTCTTCAGCTGGAACAACAGCACGGACCTTATCATCGCCATTATCAAGCTCTTGGAGGACAAGCTCAACGCCGAGCATGACATCCTCGAAGGCGGTGTCCAGGCCATCCTCCTGGTAGAAGACTCGATCCGTTACTACTCGACCTACCTGCCACTTCTCTACCGTCTCGTGCTCCTGCAGAACAAGGAGTCCATCAAGGACGCCCTCAACGAGAGCCAGCAGATCTTCCGTAAAAGGGCACGTCCCAAGATCCTCATGGCCAACTGCTACGACGAGGCCGTGGAGATCTACACCCGCTACGGAAAAAGCCTCCTCGGCATCATCTCCGACATAGGTTTCGTCCGTCACAAGGGTGACAAGTCTTCGGATGAGAAACTGGATGCCGGACTGGATCTCTGCCGCATGGTAAGGGAAGACGATCCCAAGATGCCGATCCTCCTCCAAAGCTCGCAGGAAAGCATGCGCACAGTCGCCAACGAGCTTAAGGCCGGATTCGTGATGAAGAAGTCCAAGACCCTGACCCATGAGGTCTCCGAGTACATCGGAGCCAATTTCGGTTTCGGGGACTTCGTAGTCAAGGATCCCACGACCGGCGAGGAGACTGGAAGGGCTTCCGACCTCTACGGGGTCGAGAAGATCCTGAGGGACATCCCTCAGGAAGAACTGGACGCCCTCATCTCGAGGAACTATCTCAGTAAATGGCTCCTGGCCAGGGGTATCTTCTCCGTAGGAAAGAAGATCAAGGCCATGAACATGAAGGGTAATCCGGAAGCCGCAAAGACCTTCCTGGACGCCATCCACGACTTCCGCATGAGGCAGGGACTGGGTGCCGTAGCCCGGTTTGACAACGATTCCTACAACAGCGCCATACGCTTCGCCCGCCTGGGTGAAGGTTCCCTCGGCGGCAAGGCGAGGGGCCTTGCATTCCTTAACCATATTCTCCAGAAGTACGATCTTTACGACAGCTGGGAAGGCGTACGTGTACTTGTGCCAAGGACCCTCGTAATAACCACCGACTACTTTGACCGCTTCATCCTTGAAAACGGTCTCCAGTACGTCATCAACTCCGACATCTCCGACCAGGAGATCCTCTCGGAGTTCGTCTCGGCTACCCTTCCGCAGGACATGATGGATGCCCTGCGTACCTACCTCAGGCACAGTCACAGGCCACTTGCCATACGCTCATCTTCCAAGCTGGAAGATTCTTATTACCAGCCCTTTGCAGGAGTCTATTCCACCTACATGATTCCCCGCACGGAGAACGAGGACCAGATGCTCCGCCTCCTTTCCAAGGCCATAAAGAGCGTCTATGCCAGCGTTTACTATAACTCATCGCGTTCCTACATAGTCGCAACAGGCAACGTGATCTCAGAAGAGAAGATGGCCATAATCATCCAGGAGATCTGCGGAAGCGAAGACGGCGGAAGATGGTTCCCGACCCTCTCGGGAGTCGTGCGTTCGGTGAACCTTTACCCCATAGGTCATGAGAGGCCCGAAGAAGGGGTAGCAAAAGTGGCCTTCGGCCTCGGAAAGGCAGTAGTGGATGGCGAGCAGGTGCTCCGCTTCTCCCCCGACTATCCGAAGAGCGCACTCCAGACTTCGACTCCGGATCTCGCGATGAGGGACACCCAGAAATACATGTTCGCGCTGAACCTCCTCCCGGACAGGTTCAAGACCTCCGTGGACGACGCCATCAACCTGGAGCGCATCCCGATCGAGGACTGCACCGGCATGAGGAACCTCCGCCATGTCGCTTCGACATATGACCTAGAGGAGATGAGGCTGGTCGATTCGCCTCTCCCCAACGGTCCGAAATTCATCACATTCGCCCACATCCTCCGCTACGGGACATTCCCGCTGGCCGAGATCCTCCGCAGCCTCCTGGACATCGCACAGGATGAGATGAAGTGCGGGGTCGAGATAGAATTCGCCGCCGACCTGGACCACCCCGGAAGCGACAAATCCATCTTCAACATCCTGCAGATCAGGCCGATATCCCTTGACAGCCGCACCACAGAAGTGGACTGGAGCAAGATCAGTACTGACGGGGCGATAGTGGATTCTTCAAGCGCCCTGGGAATTGGCTGGGCTGAAGGAGTGCAGGATGTGATCTACCTCCGCCCGGAGAACTTCGACACCATGAACACCCTCAAGATAGCCGAGGAAATCACCAACCTCAACGCCATGGAGCGCAACGAGGGCCGGGGATATGTACTCATCGGCTATGGAAGATGGGGATCCAGCATTCCCTCTCTCGGCGTCCCCGTCCGCTGGGGTGACATCTCCGAGACCAAGGCCCTGGTTGAATGCTCTCTGGAGAATTTCCGTGTGGATCCCAGCCAGGGGACCCATTTCTTCCAGAACATGACCTCCTTCAACGTAGGCTACATCAACGTGGATCCCTGGGCCAGGGACGACCGCTTTGACGTCAGCATCCTCGACGCCATGCCGGCAGTATATGAATCCGAGTACGTCCGCATGGTCCGTTTCGAAAAGCCGCTCCGCATATGCATAGACGGGCGGAAGAGCCGCGCTTTCATCGCTGAAGACAAGTGATGGCGAAGCGCTCACATCATTCCATCCTCATAATCATGCTCCTGGTCGGAAGCCTGCTCGCAGGCTCCTGCGCCGCGGTGAAAAACAACAGTTCTGCCGGAAGGAAACTGGCTGAAATGCCGGGGACGGCCCGCTCGAGGGGCCAGGTTTCCCGCCCCGCAAGACTTGGGGAGAAGCGAAGGGCTGCCCAGAAACTCGAGAGCCCCACTACTCCGGAAACGACTCAGGCAAAACAGGATAATCCCCAGGCAAAGCCCCAGGACTCCTCGGTCAAGCCGTCACAGAAGGCCTCCGAGATCATTGCATATGCCAAGAAATACGCCGGAACGCGCTACAAGTACGGCGGCAACACCCCGGCAGGCTTCGACTGTTCAGGCTATCTGGAATTCGTTTTCGGTCATTATTCAGTCTTCCTGCCCCGCACTACATCTGAACAGTACGAGCAGAGCAAGCGCATCACAATCGATGAAATCCGCCCCGGAGACCTGGCCTTCTTCAATGGCAGGAGCATAGGAAGCACCGTGGGGCATGTGTCCCTGATCACGGAGGTCTCCCCGACCAGAAAAGGCTCATTCAAGATGATCCACGCCACCGTCAGCGGCGGAGTGATGATAGATTCCTACCCGGACGGAGGCTACTATTCGAGCAGGCTTATAGGATTCGGAAGGGTCCTGGATTACTGAAACAGGGAGGGATCTATCTCCGCCCCGTCTTTCACATGAGAGAAAGTCAGGACTGTCTTGTCCCCGCTGGCCTGGCGGAGTTCGACTCCTTTAAGACCCATTGAGGCATCGAAGCTCAGGAAGGCGACATCGAACATAGCCTTCATATCACGGCGCAAGGGCTTGATTTCCAGCATATATCTTACTCCGTCCATTGAGGAATCCACCTCATATGCATTGAGACCGAAGTCGCTCTCGGGTATCTTGAGGAACCGGCTGCCGTCGGAGATGCTGACCCGTTTGACGGGATTGACATATTCCCAGCGCACCTTGCCGGAATAGAGCCACATCTTCCCGTTGGACACCAGTTTCTCAGAAAACATATGGCTTTCGCGCACCTGGGTGAAGTCGGCGGTGAGGGATGTGACCTGTGTGACCGCAGCCTTGAGGCGGCGGGCGAGGTCGTCATTCTGCCCTTGGGCGAAGGCTGCCACGCAGAGGGTAAGCAATAATATGCAGACTGCTGAAAATCTTTTCATCTCGCTATAAGTACGCATCCCGTTATTATCAGGAAAACGCCGATCCATCGGGTCAGGGGGATGCTTTCATGGAAGAAGACAATAGCAGCAATCATGCCGAAGACGTAGCTGAGGCTGATCATGGGATAGGCCATGCTGAAGGGGAATTTCTTGAGGATGTACATCCACAGGACCGTCCCTCCGGCGTAGCATATGCCGCAGAGGAGGAACTGCCAGTTGATCAGGAGCCTTCCGAAAAAGGCCCAGGACCATTCGAACGACCCCATCCGCTCGAGGGCATATTTCAGGAAGACCTGACCTCCGCTAAGGAGAAGGCTCTGTCCTATGGCAAGGTAAATCAGCTTCCACATAATTACTTGGTTTTGAGTGCTCCGAACACTTTAGGGAAATGCCTTTTCAGATAGTTGAGGGGGTACCTGCGGCGGGTGTAAACCCTCCATATGCCCTCGAGCATTGGCTTACGCTCCTCCCAGGAGATGTGTCCGCCAGCGCGGCGTATCATTCGCTCGTACCTGCAGTTGAACCTGTGGTGGAAATAGACCCACGCCTTGTAGAACCTCTTGACCAGCCTGAGCTGCCCATCCCTGCACGGGTCGTCTATATGCTTCAGTACGTCATCCATGATAATGGTGTAGCTCTTGCTGTAAAGCTTCAGGTCGTTGGTCTGGGTCAGTCCGGTCGGAACGAGCTTGTAAACATATGTCGGCTTTTTCGAGAGGGCCAGCGTGTTTACCGCTTTAGCCAGATAGAATGTCCAGCACATGTCTTCAGCCATCCTGACATCTTCCCTGAAGTAGATATCCGGATGACTATCAAACAGTTCCCTCTTGATAAGCTTGTTGTCCGGAGTCTGGGGGATGCTCCAGACGTCGATTACCAGGGCCTTAGCCTCCTCATGGGTACTGACATAGTCAGGCAGCCCTTTTTCAGCGAAGTCACTCTGCCCTACTTTCGGACTTTCGCATATGATGCTTCCGACTACCATGTCCGGGAATCCGTATTTCCCGGCAATGTTCCAGATTACGGAAAGACAGTCAGGGGTGATTTCGTCATCACAGTCGAACATGAGGATGTACTTCCCTGTCGCTGCCCTGATCCCTTCATTACGAGTGAAACTAGGTCCCCTGTTGACCTCGTTACGGATGTACTTCAGGTCTATGTGCAGCGGACATGATTCAGCGGCTTTACGGAACGCCCCGGGAGTGTCGTCCGGACTGCAGTCGTCCACCACAATGCATTCGAAGTTCTTGTCGAAGTCCTGGGCGTAGATCTGCGAAAGCAGGTGTCCGATGAATGGAACAGCCTTGTATGCAGGTATTACTATGGAGATTTCAGGGATCATCGGGCTAGGGTTTTAAGAAGGGTGAATGACCATGTTTTTCCCTCGATTTGATTGACCAGTAGGACGTTGCGTGCCTGTCCACGAGCGATCAGCTTCGCCGCGGCATATGTTCCGAGAGCCGATGCGGCCATGCTTTCTCCGAAGAGGGCCTTGTACCTGAAGGTGCCGCCGACCCCGATCATGTCCAGGACACGGTCATATGCCCGGGCGTTCCTCCCGCTCTCTCCGGTCATCACAAGATCGAATCCGCCGTCCTTTGCACTGAGTAATCCGACTGTTTCCTTCAGCTGGGTGTCCGTGGGATTTTCCAGTACGGTGAGGCCGGCAATCACGCACAGGGCGTCCTCCGGTGCAACGCCGGTTCCATTGGAGATCAGAAAGGCCGCGGAGCCTTCCGAGCAAGGGACGTTCAGGCCATCCGTAAGTCCGGCATTTTCAAGGACTTTGAAGGTGTCGGGAGTGCATTCGTCATGGCACCCTACCAAAGCGGTGCCAGTCTGTCCTAAGCGCATCCTGACCACAGCATCCACGAGGGCCGATTCGAAGGACATGTTTCCGTGCGACCAGGTGCAGTTGTAGCCGTGGTTCCCTGTCTGGATGGCGATCAGGGAACTCAGGGTGTTGTGGGTGGACTGCATGAAATCGGTGGGGCTCAGGAGTGACTCCCCTTCAGTGAGCATCTTCCTGAGGAAGCGCTCGGTGCTTTCCATGCAACCAAGGCCGGTTCCGGTGATTATGGCGTCAGGCTGCCGGTTTCCTGCCGCGTCCATTGCCGCCAGGGATGTTACTAGGGTCCTCTTCATCAGCATTCCCATCCTACGGGAGAGCATTGGATTGAGGTGGTCGCGCCACTGCGGATCCTTTGCACGGATGTATTTTCCTTCGGGGATTTCCGGGTTGTCAATCCAGTCTTCGGAGAGTGGTTCCTGGGCTGATATCTGGCTGGCGGAAAGTATGTAGATTCCTGTGGCGGTCCCGGGAGTGCAGTCGGATGTGTCGATGGTTGTCCGCCCTCGGCCAAAGAGGGAGGGGCCCAGCCGGAAGGCTGGGAGGGAGGAGCGAAGCGACCCGGAGACACCCCTGACAGCACTCCCGGGACCACAATCGCCTACAGCAGAAATCAACAACGAAGAATCATTTCCGCCGAAACCGAAAGAATTGCAAAGCACATGCTTCAGCGGAGCAGAAACCTCAGAACTTGTAACCGGAACTATGCCCCCCTCAAAAGCATCCCTGAAGCCTATATTAACCGGAAGGAACTGATTCTCAAGGGCAAGCAAACATATGACCGCTTCAATACCGCCGGAGGCACTGGTAGTGTGACCGGTGTAGGCCTTCGTAGAAGAAACAGGCGGAACCTCATCGCCGAAAACACGCCTCAGAGCCGCACTCTCGCTCGCATCATTGTTTGGAGTCCCTGTCCCGTGCGCATTGATGTACCCAATGTCACAAGGGGTCAGCCCGGCCGAAGAAAGAGCCTCTCCCATAGCCCGGAAAGCCCCCTCTCCGTCATCCGAAGAAGCCGTCTGATGGAAAGCGTCGCACGCATTCCCCCAGCCTCTGAGCTCCGCCAAGACACTGGCTCCCCTGCCAGCCGCCGAGTCCGAAGACTCCAGGACAAGATAGCCTGCGCCCTCACCGAGATTCAGTCCGGCACGGGATGCATCGAATGGACGGCACCTCTCACTGTCCAGGATCATAAGGGAATTGAAGCCGTTCAGATGGTACCTGGTCAGGCTCTCCGTACCACCCGCTATAACTATGTCGAAATTCCCGCTGAGTATCAGGGACGCAGCCATTATTATGGCGTTTGCTGCTGAAGAACAGGCGGTTGAGACGGTTGAAATGTAGCTGAACCCTCCGAAATAATCCGCAATCTGCATGGTACAGCCCCGACAATCGTGAAGGGGGACGAGCCTTGAGGAACCTTCCCGGCCTTCAAGGTACTCCAGCCAATGCCTCTCTGTAATGTCCATTCCGCCTACCGTAGTCGCGTTGATAAAAGCGACCCGGCGTCCTGACGGATCCATTCCTCCGTCAACGAGAAGACCAGCCTGGATCAGGGCTTCCTTTGCCGCCCATATGCCCAGAAGAGCCGCACGCGAAGCAATTCCGCCACCGACTCCGAGAGCCTCGGAAATCTCCTCATTGGACATCTGCACCTCACCGCAAGGCAGGTCTGAATGCTCGGTCCTGAGTATGCTGAGAAGAGACACTCCGGAGCGCTCTTCGGTAAGTGACCGAAAAGTCTCGCCCTTGCTGGTGCCTATGGCCGAAATGATTCCGGCCCCGGTAATCAGGACAGAACGCGGCATCTAAGGTCCTACTAACGGGTGCGGTTCTTCATAATATAATCCGCCATCACGTTGATGGACTGGAAGATAGCCTTGCCTTCTGAGGCGTCCTTGAGCTTGATTCCATAGTCCTTCTCCATCAAGAGGATGAGTTCAAGGGCATCGATGGAATCCAGTCCCAGTCCGAGGTCCCCGAACAGAGGGGCATCGTCCACTATGTCCTCCGCCTTGAGATCCACGAGGTTCAGGACATCGATGATCTTCAGCTTCAGTTCGTTCTTAAGTTCTTCCATATGAGTTGTTTTTCATGTCCACACTTTGGACAAACATAACAAAATAATTCCAGCGTTACAAAGCTTTGCATATGAACATGTCAGCCTCGAAGTCGTCCGGGGAGGAACACTCGCACCACCCGCCGAGGACAGATTCTGTCCCCGGCTCGGCAAGTGCCTGCATGATCACGTTCTCGATTACCTCATCATCCCTCTCATCCAGTACATGGAAGGAAGTTTCCCCGTAATACTTGTTACGGATGGCTATCTCTCCGGTGACGATGTTCGGGAGGGTATAGACGAAGACCTTGGGGCTCGGGAAATAATTGTCCGGGCCGGAGACAGTGTCCAGATAGATCCTGTCGTCAGCCAGGGAAGCGCTTCTGTTGAAGAGGATTACGGCTCGGTCTTCCCGACCTTCGGGAGATTTCCCTTCAGCGGAGGTAAGCAGTTCCGAGGCCACGAAACCCAGACGGCATAGAGGATCCATCTTGTAGAATTTCGGATAGTCCCCGACGCAGCGCCTGTAAATGTCGGTCAGCTGTTCTTCTCCCTTCCCTCCGGCCTCCAGTGGCTCTCCGTCCAGCTCGACACCATCGGGAGATATGTGCACCCTGTGAAGGTACTCCAGAGAGGGATGAGCCGTGGCCACGGGAGCGGTCTGTAACCCGGCAACAGAAGCTGCGTCTGCCAGAGTGAACAAGACTGCAGCATTGCATCCTCCGAATCCGGACAGGAGCTTAACGAAAGAGTTCTTGTCCGTAGGACGGGGCGAAGATGAAATGTCCAGCGGGCATGAGACCCCGTTTTGATTATAGCCCCTTGTCCCCGGAATCATATGATTTTCAACTGCTCTCATCGAAATGATGGTCTCGATAAGCCCCGCGGCTCCCATAGTGTGTCCGTAATAGCCTTTGTATCCTGCGACCGGAACGCTTCCAAGACCGGCACGGGTGATGGCTATGGACTCCATCTCGTCATTGTATAGGGTGGCAGTCCCATGGGGGTTGACGAAAGCCAGGTCAGCTGCCGAGAAATCTCCCAATGCTGCCTTCAGGGCCCTGTAGCTGCCCTCTCCGGTCCTGGAAGGGCCCGAGATGTGGTTCGCATCATTGCGTATCGCTCCCCTTTCCGCAATCCAGATTTTCCCGCCCGGCGCCGAAGCATATGCCTCCTCGGGGAGGACGGAGGAATATATCATTGTCGCAGCGGCTTCTCCCAGGTTAAGCCCGTCACGGGAAGAGTCGAACGGACGGCATGGCTGCTGCGAAAGAGCCTTGAAGGACTGGAATCCGGAGACTATGAACTTGGACTGGATGTCGGAGCCGCAGACAACCACATGGTCGAAACGGCCCGAACTAAGGGCGCGCATCGCTTCAATCTGGGCGCAGAGTCCTGATATACAGGCATTTGACACAACCAGAGGTGAAACTTTGTTCCCGAAGAACCTGGCAACCTTGCGGGCGGAATCCCCGAGAAGGCCGCCGATGTTGCCCTTTGTGGATGAGACAATGAAGAGGACCTTGTCAGAAGACGGCTCGATCCATCCGGCCTTGTAAAGGGCTTTGGAAACCGAGAGGATCAGCCTTTTTTCGAACAGGGTGTAATCACCCGGAATCATGCCGGTCCCGTCCAACTCCTCATCCATGAGGGATGCCTGATAGTCTTCCGAGACTCCTATCCCGGCCCCGCTGTGGAGCCTGAGCGCGGATTCACCTGCGAGCACCCGGCGGTAATTCTCCGAGGACCCGGTACCCAGCGGAGATATGATGTTGTCTGCAACAATATATGCAGGACGTCCTGTCATATGGCACTCTCCTCGGAATCCTGGTCGGACTCGGCGACGGCCAGTTCGCCTTCGGCAATGAGCTCCGGACCGCGGAAAGTCCTGGTCCTGAATATGGTCATCTGACCGACAGAAGCCGTGGCGCTGACGCTGGTGCGAAGCGCATCCCCGACTGAGGGAAGGCAGTGGACTGTGAAATTGCGGATGCGGCAGAGCAGGCCTATGCTTACGGGACGGTTCTCGACGTACTTACTGATGAAGCCTATCCGTGCGGAGCAGGTCTGGGCCGCATTTTCCATGAGGCCTTCGGCGCAGAATCCCCGCGCGGGGTCGAAGAAGACGTTGTCCTCCCCTACGGTGAAAGAAGTGACGGTTTCATCCGCGCAGTGACTCAGCAGTGAACTCACTACCAGCACAGGAGGACGCTGGGGAAGGATTTCCCCGATCCTGACAGCGGCGAAGTCGAAAGGTTCGCCCTCGATGTACCTCAGTCCGCTCATCCCCAGAATTCATAGAAATTGAACCACTGCGAAGGATACTTGTGAAGGACTCCCTCCAGGTCTCCGGCATAGCAGTCCGCCATGCCCTCGATCACCTCGCTGCGGCTTCCGCCTCCGGAAGATATCTCATAGAGCCATATGCGGTATTTCCTTATGCCTTCCTTCATTACGAAGACCGAGATGGCCGGGACGCCCATCGAAGCGGCAAGGGCGAAAGGCCCCTGCGGGAAGTCTGCATCAGCGCCCATGAAGGGCAGGCGCACATTCCGGGAGGAACTGAAGACCCGGTCCCCGTATATGCATGCGACCTCTCCGTCACGGATTGCAGACGACAGGGTGAACATATGCGACATGTCGTCGGATACGGGCACCATGCGCACATTGTGTGCGGCGAAAGTATCTCTCCTTGAAGCCATTACATCGGATGCCTCACCGGCGTACACCAGGGAGTTGACCCTCTTGGGAGAATTGAAAGAAAAGCCTGCCATCTCTCCGTTCCCTACATGGGAGCCTACCATCACGAAACCCTTGTCCGAAGACAGGAGGGAGTCGATAATCTCCTTATGCATGATGCGGGTCTTGAAACGCTTTCCGGCGTAGCAGGCGAACTTGTCGATGACTACACTCCCGAAAACCAGATGGTTATAGCAGACACTGAAAAAGGACCATATGGGTCCGCGTCCGAGCCTGCGGCGGAAATAATGGTAGATGGAGATGTAGCCCTTATGGTTGAAAATCAGATAGAAAGGGATGGCCGTGGCCATGAAGAAGTACATTATTTCCAGCGGCAGTACCTTGCACAAAGCTATAAGGGCCCTGTGCATGAAAGGAGTTCCGTCAGTCCTCCCCTGCCACTTGACATCCTTTGCTTCCACAGCTAAAGTTTGGATCCGATGAAAGCGTAAAGGTCGGAGAGGGTGACAAGTGATTTCAGTTCTTCGGTGGTGATCTTCACTCCGAATTCCCTGTCCACGAGGACTATAACGTCAACTACATCAAGGCTGTCTATTCCAAGGTCCTTGCGCAGATTTGCTTCCGGCTTAAGCTCTTCTTCGGACAATTCGAATTCCTCGACGAAGAAGGCATTTACTTTCTCGGTTATTTCCCTTTGCGATATCATATCTTTTCCACTTTTCTTTTTGCAGACCAGGATGTTGTGCCCCTGGCCGATCCCGTCATGGATCTCTTCTACCTCGAGTCCCGCCTCTTCCACAAGGTCCGTCAGGTCCTTGGAGTAGTACATCTTGCTGTTACCGTTGGCCATAGCAGTGAAATAGAGCGAGGTCAGGGTAAGGCAGAGTGCTGCAGGTTCGAAACGCTGGCGGTTCCAGAGCAGTTCCATTATGCAGAGCCTCGTGTCCTCGGTCATTACGTCGGCGGCCCGGCGGAGGATCGAGACTATCTGGTCCGGAGCGAAGCAATCCAGGAACTGGCTCATCCATATGACGTCATATGCTCCCTTGGGGAAAGGAGCGTCGGAGAGGAGGTCTATCCCGCAGCCCGAGATGCGATCTGCTCCGGGTTTCGAGGCGGTCTCCTGCTGCATGGTCCGGATCTGCTGCGGAAGGTCCAGGATGGTCACTTTCACCTCCGGATCCCTTTCAGTACACTTGAGGGCGAAGCGGCCAGTGTTACCGCCCACATCGAGGATATGCGCCACCGGGGAGGAGAAGATTATGTCCAGTGCAGCGTCGAAGGAGTTGTCGGAGTAGAAGTGGTCGAATGCGAACCAGCTCTTCCTGGCATCCTCCGGAAGCTGGGACAGCCCTTCGTAGATAGTGCTCCATGGCCCGAAATGCTCCAGTCCGGCCGGACGGCCTTCCCTGAAAGATTCGTCCAGTTTGAAGAACCCCTCGTAGTTGACGTCGTTATTGAAGTCCATGTTGACCCTTGCGGCCGGATCGGTCAGGAGGAACCAGCCGACCTTGGAGATGGTGAAACGGTCGGTAGCGGTGTCCACCAGGACCAGGCCTATGCTGAGCGATGCCTCCAGGAGGCACTTGGCTGCATATGGGGAGATTCCTGCCTTCGTTGCGATCTCTTCCTGGGTAAGTCCCCCGGGAGCGTCCCTCAACAGGTCCAGGATTCCGTATTTGACCATCAGGCGGGAGGCCTGGAAGACGACCGGACCGAATGCGATGAGTTCCGCCATCCGCTGCGCCTCACGGGCCGAGTACACATCCTTGGTGTATCTCTTTTCAAGATCGGGGAAGAGTTCCATAACCTAGTCCAGATTCAGGGGATTATTGCGTAGCCATTTCTCCACTTCCGCGATGTAGCCGTAGAAGGGTTCATCCTCCACGATCTTGGGCATTATCGCCCTTACTCTGTCATATGCCTTCCGGGTGGCCGGGGCGAGACGGTCGGCCGCTTCCAGGCAGTCGGTTGCCTGGGCGAGGGCGGTGAAGAGGATGGAGAACACCTGGAAACAATTGTCTATCACCTTCTTGGTGAGTAAAGCGGTGTTTGTTCCCATGGAGACGATGTCCTGGTTGTCGTTGTTGTTGGGGATGCTGTGGACGTAATTAGGCATGGCCAGTGTCTGGCATTCGGCCGTGGTGGACGTAGCCGTAAACTGGCAGGCCTGCATCCCGTAGTTGAGTCCGAGGACTCCAAGGTTAAGGAAGGGCGGCAGGATACCGTTGATCCGGTCGTGGAACAGGTAGTTGAGCTGCCTTTCCGCTGTCATGGCGAGACGCACAGTGGCGATCTTCACCTTGTCTTCCTCCAGGGAGATATAGTCTCCGTGGAAATTTCCTCCATGCCAGACATTCTTCGCCACAGGATCCACAATGGGATTGTCGCATGCGGAGTTCACCTCTTCCTCAAGTACCCTGCGGGCATTGTCGAAAGTCTCCAGGACGGGGCCGAAGATCTGCGGTCCGCAGCGGAGGGAATAATATGCCTGGACCTTGTGGCTGAAGGTCTTGGAGTCGCCGTGGCCGTTGTCATACAGCTCGTGTTCCCTCTTTTCGAGGCATTTGCTGCCGCGGGCGAGTTCGCGCATGCGGCGGGCTATGGTCTGCTGTCCCGGATGGCGGCGGACTTCGTTAAGCTCTTCGGCCATGAAGTCGTCGAAGGAGGAGGCTATCTCGTTCATCCAGACAGTAGCCAGTACCGCCCAGTCCAGGAGCATCGAGGCATAACGCTGGTTGACTATACCTATGCCGGTCATGAACGAGGTCCCGTTGGTGATGGAGAGGCCTTCCCTGATGTGGATCCGGAAAGGCTTGAGGCCGTTCTCCCCGAGCACCTCGGCGGAAGAACGCCACTCTCCCTTGAAATGGACCTTTCCTTCGCCTATCATGGCAAGCGCCAGATGGGCAAGCTGGACGAGGTCACCGCTGGCCCCCACGCTCCCGTGCATCGGGATGAAGGGATAGATGCCGGCATTTATCATTCCGACCAGCAATTCCACTAGATCGGGATGGACGGCTGAACGGGCCTGGAGGAATGTGCCCAGGCGGGCCACCATGGCCGCGCGGACATATTCATCGTCCAGCGCCTCTCCCGCTCCGGTGGAATGGCTGCGGATAATGTTGTATTGCAAATCAGTCAGATACCTGTCGTCAACACGCCACTGGGCCATGGGGCCGAAACCGGTGTTGATTCCGTAGATAACCTTGTCGGACGCGAAGTCCTTAAGGAAATCGTAGCACTCCCTGACAGAGTCCATCGGAAGGTCATCAAGCCTTATATCCTTCCCTTTGAAGACTATGTCGAGAATGCTGTCGAAAGGTATTCTGAAACTCTCTCCCATCCCCTATCAAGCTATTCCAGAGAAGCCCATGAACGCCATGGCGAGGATGCCGACGGTGATGAGGGCGATCGGAAGTCCCTTGAACTCCTTGGGGACATCGTTGAGCTCGAGGTGCTCGCGGAGACCCGAGAACAGGATCATTGCGAGACCGTAGCCCAGTGATGTAGCGAAGGCATAAATAACCGCGTCACCGAGACCGAGCATATGCGGAGCGCCGCCGAATGTGAACTGTTTGGTCACAACGTTGATGGCGACACCGAGGACTGCGCAGTTGGTGGTGATGAGCGGAAGGTAGATTCCGAGGGCCTGGTAGAGCGACGGAGCGCTCTTCTTGAGCACTATCTCAACCATCTGGACAAGGGCTGCGATCACCAGGATGAACAGGATGGTCTGAAGGAAGGTCAGGTCAACCTTGAATATGCCGGTGGGCAGAAGCAGGTACTTGTTGAGCAGATAGGTCACAAGGGTGGCCAAAGTGATCACAAAGCAGACCGCCGCACTCATTCCGGCTGCCGTGGAGGTCTTCTTGGAGACTCCGAGGAAGGGGCATATGCCCAGGAACTGGGCGAGGACGACATTATTGACGAATATCGCCGATACGATTATCAGAAGTATTTCCATCATAGCGGTTCAGCTTTATTTCTTGGCCAGATACTTATTGAACAGGACCATCAGGTAGCCGAGAACGAGGAAGGCTCCCGGAGCCATGATGAAGGCGAGGATTCCGTCGCCGGAGATGAATTTCCAACCGAAGACAGAACCGCTGCCGAGGATTTCGCGGACAATGCCGATCACTGTGAGAGAGACCACGAAGCCGAGGCCGACTCCTATTCCGTCGAGTGCCGAGTCGATCACATTGTGCTTGCTGGCAAATGCTTCAGCACGGCCGAGGATGATGCAGTTGACCACGATCAGGGGGATGAACACTCCCAGGGCACTGTAAATCGCCGGGGTGAAGGCCTGCATCAGGAGCTGAAGCACCGTGACGAAGGTGGCGATCACAACTATGTAAACCGGGATGTGTACCTTGTCGGGAGTAACCTTGGCCACAAGCGATATGGCCATGTTGGAAAGCACGAGGACGAACAGGGTGGCAAGTCCCATCGACAGTCCGTTGATCGCCGATGTGGTGGTAGCCAGGGTGGGGCACATACCAAGGAGGAGTACGAATGTAGGATTGTCCTTGACAAAGCCCTTTGTTATGAGTTGCATTTTAGACATATGGCATTCCTCCCTTTATTTTGCGAGTCCCTTGACGGCCTCATATGCGTTCTTGACGGCAAGGGTGTAGGCCCTCGAGGTGATAGTGGAAGCAGTGATGGCATCCACGTCTCCGCCGTCCTTCTTTACTGAGAGAATCTTCGATCCGGTGTCGAACCCTTTCCACTGTGCTGTGAAGGCGGGGTCGGATGTGCACTTGGCTCCGAGGCCCGGGGTCTCGGTGTGAGACAGGACCGAAGTGTTGTAAACCTTTCCGTCCGGGGTCAGGCCGACCATGAGGGTCAGGGCTCCGCCGAAACCGGAAGTAGTTGATTTGACGGCATATGCCACAGGGGCTCCGTCCTTTGTACCTACGTAGTATTCGGAGTCCTCGCCACCAACCTTGATGGGAACGGCTTCGGAAACCTCAACTCCTTCGGGAAGTACCGCGGCGATTGCGGCCTTCTGGATGTTGGCGTTAGTCTCGGCGATGGGAGCGGCAGTCACTGCATATACGCAGCCGAGGATGGCTGCACAGATAAGGCAGGTAGCTGAAAGCACCAGCGCCATGTTGGTAAGATTGGATTTTGCAGCCATTGCTTATGCCCTCCCGTATTTTTTCTGATGGAACCACCTGTTGAGAAGCGGAACCGTAGCGTTCATAATGAGGATGGCGAAGGACATTCCTTCGGGATAGGATCCGAAGTACCTGATCATCAGGGTGATGAAACCTATGCCTATGCCATATATGACACATCCCTTGGCGCTCATCGGCGAGGTGACGTAATCGGTTGCCATGAAGCAGGCGCCGAGGATCATACCACCGGTAAGGAGGTTGAACACCGGGTCGGTGAAGCGGTCGGGGTTCCCGATCCAGAAGAGAAGGGAGACCAGGGCGACTGTTCCCCAGATGGAGAGGGTCGTCCAGGGCTTGACCACCTTGCGGACAAGCAGATAGACGAATCCGGCAAGAAGGGCGATGGCGGAGATTTCTCCGGCGGATCCTCCGATGCCGGCGAACAGCATCGAACCGTAGTCATATGAGGAGACTATCGAGGATATGCTCTGATGCTGGAGGACGGCTTCATTGATCGCTCCCAGGGGAGTGGCTCCGGAAATCGCGTCGGCTCCGAAGAGACCCTGAGGCATCTTCCAGGTGGTCATGTAGGTCGGGAAAGACACCAGCAGGAACACACGGCCGGCGATCGCCGGGTTGAAGAGGTTCTGGCCGAGGCCGCCGAATGACATCTTGGCGACTCCGATGGCGAAGACGGCGCCGAGGACTATGACCCACCAGGGAGTGGTGTAGGGCAGGTTCATTGCCAGCAGCAAGCCGGTGACAACGGCTGACATGTCGCATATGGTCGAGGGCTTCTTGAGCATGTACTTGGTGATGGCCCACTCCAGCAGGATGCAGGAGAGGACGCTTACCGCCAGCACGAGCAGTTCGCCCAGGCCGTAGAAAATCACGGAAACAATCACCGCAGGCAGGAGAGCTATCACTACGTCACGCATAAGCGAGGTAGTGGAGACTCCGGTGTGGATGTGCGGAGACGGGGAAACTATAAGTTTATTCATATGACTATCGATTATTTAGCGCTTGTTGCCGCAGCCTTGGCCTCGGCTGCCGCTTTAGCGGCGGCCGCGCGGGCCTTCATTACACCCATTACCTTGGCTTTGCCCTGGGTCATGATGTCGAGCAGCGGGATGCTGGCAGGACAGCTGTACTGGCAGGAACCGCAGCTGATGCAGTCCTGCATTGCGTTCTGCTCGAGACCATCCAGGTCGCCTGCGAGGGCGAGTCTCTTGAGGAGGAAGGGCTCGAGTCCCATCGGACATGCATCTGCGCAGCTTCCGCAGCGGATGCAGGCGGTGGCGGGAGCCCTCTTGGTCTGAGCGGCAGTGAGGAAGAGGAGTCCGGAAGTTCCCTTTACGGTTGCGGCGTCAAGGTTAGCGACGGCTCTACCCATCATGGGGCCTCCGCTGATTACCTTGGCGGCATCCTGGGGCATTCCGCCTGCGCACTCGATGATGAAGGAGAGAGGAGTTCCCACCCTGACTTCATAGTTATGCTGAGTGGCGACACAGTCTCCGGTGTAGGTGAGGGTGTTGGAGACCAGGGGCTTGTTCTTCTGGACTGCCTCGTAAACCGCATATGCGGTAGCTACGTTCTGGACCACTGCACCGACACTGATCGGGAGGCCGCCGGATGCGACCTGGCGGTTCATAACAGCATCGATGAGCTGTTTCTCACCACCTTCCGGATACTTGGTCATCATCGGCATGATTTCGATTCCGCGGAATTTGTCGGACTTGGCGGCGAGCTTGGCCACCACATCCTTCATATGCGCGATGTCCTCAGGCTTGTTGTCCTCGATGGCGATGGTAGCGTCCTTGACTCCGAGCACCTGCATCAGGATGGCGACTCCCACGGCGACCTGCTCTCCCCTCTCGAGGAGGTAGCGGTAGTTGCAGGTCAGGTAGGGCTCACACTCGCAGCCGTTGATTATAAGACGCTCGCACTTCTGTCCCGGAGGAGGGCTGAGCTTGACGTGGGTCGGGAAAGTAGCTCCACCCAGACCTACGATACCACCGGAGGTGATCTTGGCCATTATGGCCTTGTTGTCTTCCGGGAATTCGGTGACGAGGGTGTCGCTCAGGTCAACCCCTTCTATCCATTCATCTCCCTCGACTGCGATTTCAATCGAAGGTACGCTCTTGCCGGAGAGGTCCTTGCGGGGTCCAATGGACTTGACCGTACCGGACACAGATGAATGTATCCAGGCCGAAACGAATCCGCCCGGCTCGGCGACCGGCTGTCCGGTCTTGACCTTGTCCCCGACTGCCACTATGGGCTTCGCGGGGGCTCCGATGTGCTGGGACAGGGAGATATAGACTGTCGGCGGAATCGGCAGCGCCTCGATTGCGCAATCCCTGGAGATCTTCTTGTCGGCAGGGTGGATACCGCCTATATGGAATGTCTGTTTGCTCATGCTGTTTCCTCCTTGCTTTCTGATTTGGCAGCCAGTGCAGCCTCGCGTGCCTTCCGGTTGCGCTCGTTGACGCGCTGCTTGACAGCTTCCTTGTCAAGCGGTTTGGGGAAGTTCACCCCGTGGATAGCTCCGGTAGGACAGAGGGCCTCGCACTCGCGGCAGAGTTTGCACTTGGTGTAGTCGATGTAAGCTCTGTTGTTCTCGACCACGATGGCGTCATGGGTACAGGTCTTGGCGCAGATTCCGCATCCTATGCAGGCGTTGGCACAAGCCTTCTTGGCGGCCGGTCCCTTGTCCTCATTGCGGCATGTCACAACCATGCGCATACCCTTGGGCCCGTAGTTACGGAGTTCGAAGAGGTGCTTGGGACAGGTCTTGACGCAGGATCCGCAAGCGGTGCATTTCTCCTGGTCCACTACCGGAAGACCGGTCTGGGGATCGATGGAGAGGGCGCCGAACTTGCAGGAGGCCACGCAGTCTCCCAGTCCGAGGCATCCGAATGCGCACATGGTCTCTCCCGTGTAGAGGGAGGCCTCGGCATTGCAGGAAGCCCATCCGTCATATGTGTTGGCCGTCGGCCTTACCTCGCAGGTGCCGTTGCAGCGGAGCACTGCCACCTGCCTGGTTTTCTCTACTGCGGCGATCCCGAGGATGTCGGCGATCTGCTTCATCACCGCGTTGCCGCCCACGGAGCAATAATGCTGCTCCAGATTGCCGGCCTTGACCGCCGATTCAGCAAATGCCCGGCAGCCGGCATAACCGCATCCACCACAGTTGGCCCCTGGAAGGACCCCTTCGACCTGGTCTATGCGCGGATCCTCTACGACCTTGAATTTCTCGGCCACGAACCAGAGGAAGACTGCGAGCAACAGGCCTACGACTGTCAGTACTGCGATTGTCCAGATAATTGTTTGTGACATGTTTATTTAATGTAGAATGCGGCCTCGTCGGAGAGCCTGCCCCGAAGAAGCCATATTATGAAAAAATACGAAAGGACGCCGCAAATGGCGAGGAGCCCGGAAAGGAGTTCTCCCATCCCGGCATGAAGGAAAAACAGCACGAAGGCGATAAGGATTGTCAGGGGGATCACATATGCGATCCATACGGCCTTGTTCCCCATTGACTGGCGCATCACCACATCGACCTCTTCCCCTTCCATATGCGTGGAAGAAGGATCGGTGGGAACCGTTATTTCCTTGCGGGCTATGTCTGCGACTGTGCAGACGGATGAAGCGTGGCAGGCGGTGCAGGCGGATTTGGAGATGATCTCGACGACGGTCTCGCTCGGAGTCACCCTCAATATCCTTCCCTTGTGTGAAATTTCGTCGTAACCTGCCATGTCAGCCTATTATTTCTGGAGAGCGGTGAAAGGATGCATCAGTCCCTTATAGGAACTGAGATGCCCGGTCATGGCTCCGATCTTCAGCATATATTCAAAATACAGCGGGATGCGGTTGTCGTCATTGGAGAACCACATTGCCACGGGCAACTCCTCACTTTCAAATACTTCTCCGGCAACTACCCCTATGATGAATTTCACCGCGCTGACTTTCCCAATGTCCTCCACATTGATTACCTCGTCCTTCTCCCTTTTGAGCATGATTGTGTAGACATCGTCATCGATCGCGAAGGTCAGAGGGATCGAATTGCCCACCTGGACCATGTTGAGGTCGAGGTTGCGGCAGAGATAGAACAGACAGGGGACGTCGTAAACTTCCTTGGTGAGAGGGATCTGGATCTTCCTGTGCCCACGCTTCGAGGAATAGAGGGTTGCATTGATCACCCCTTCATCCCACATGTAGTTGTAGTCGTTGTGACAGACGTAGTTACCCTCGTTGGTCTTGCGGGTGAACCGGCTGGGCTTCATGGAACTGGTGGTGAACCAGGACTGGAAATCTTCCCTGATCTTGAAGAAGACATCGAAGAACCTGGCAGAACGTCCCCAGAAATGGGTGTGGTAGCACCTCTGCCCCCAAAGGTCGTTAGCGATGTCGCAGTTGGCATAAACCTTTGCCACGTCGGCATTGATCACTCCCCAGTTGTAATGAAGGGTGAATGAAAGCTTCTCACCGTCTCCGAAGGCATTGGAAGCCTCGGTTACCGGCCGCAGCGGAATCGTGCTCACAAGCACGGAAAAAAGAAGGGCTACCAACATATCGTCTAGAATGATTGGTTGTCAAATGGTCCGGTGGTGTCTCCGAAAGGATCGTAGTCCGAGTCGGAATTCATTGCGGAACCTATGTTTGAAATCCCTGCTGCGAGGGTGTCATCGATTTCGACGAACTTGACCTCGCCGCTCTTGAAGCGCATATCTATGTCGCAGGTCTCGCCGTTACGATGCTTGGCGATGATGATCTGGGTGTTCTCCTTGTCGGTAGGATTCTCTGAAAGTCCTACATAGTCGGGACGGTGGATGAACACTACCATGTCCGCATCCTGCTCGATGGCTCCGGACTCGCGGAGGTCGCTGAGCTGGGGTTTGCCGTTGCCGCTCTGCCTCTGGACGGCGTTCCTGGAAAGCTGCGAAAGGGCGATGATCGGAACGTTAAGTTCCTTGGCGGTTGCTTTGAGGGTCCTGGAGATGGCTGCCACCTCCTGCTCCCTCATACCGCGGAGTTCGGACGGCCCCTGCATGAGCTGCAGGTAGTCCACTACGATCAGCCTGACGCCTTTCTGCTTCACCAGGTTCTTGGCCTTGGTGCGGAATTCCATGAGCGGAAGGCTGGGGGTGTCGTCAATGTAAAGAGGAGATGCAACCAGCTTTTTGAGTTGGGTCTCCAGCTGATGCCACTCCCTGTCGGTCAAGGCGGAGCCGCCTTTGATCTTGTCAGCGGAAATGCCTGATTCCGAGGTCATAAGCCTCTTTGCCAGCTGCAGGGCGGACATCTCGAGAGAGAAGAAGGCCACCGGCATCTTGTGGTCCACGGCCGCATTCCTCGCCAGGTTGAGGGCGAAGGCGGTCTTTCCCACTGAAGGACGGGCTGCCAGGATGATGAGGTCGGAAGGCTGCCACCCCATGGTGACCTTGTCGATGGAGACATAGCCCGACGGCACTCCGGTCAGCCCCGGATTGTCCTTGTGGGCGTCTATGTCGTCGAGAGCCTCGTTGATTACAGTCCCAATCTGCTGTACATCCTTCTTGGTGCTGTTCTGGACGGCGTCGAATATCCTCGACTGTGCGGTGTCGATGAGGTCATCGACTTTAACCGAATCGTCATATGACTGCTTGAGAATGTCGAAGGAGGCTTTGATGAGGTCCCTCTGGATCGCTTTCTGCTTGAGTATCTTGATGTAGTACTCGATATTGGCGGCGGCGCCGACCTTCTGGGAAAGGTTCACCAGGGTCACGGCCCCGCCTATGTCTTCGAGGTTCCCCTGCGCCTTGAGAGCAGAGCTGACCGAAATGATGTCAATTGGGGCATGCTCTAGGACCAGGCGGCTTATCGCCGCGAAAATCATCTGGTTCTGAGGCGAATAGAAACACGAAGGAGAGAGCTCTTCCATGGCCTCGTCGACCGTGGAAGGCTCCACAAGCATTGCACCAAGGACTGCCTCTTCAACGTCTAAGGCCTGAGGTGGTTTGTTCCCTACCTCAAGCCCTATCTGTTCCAGGTTGGCTGCCTGATCCTGCTTTTTCTTTCTGCTGGCGGCAGGCATCGGAATCTTATTCGAAATCAGGGTCAACTATGATACGGCCACAGTGCTCGCATATGACAAGCTTCTTGTCGGAAGCGATGTCCACAAGTCTCTGCGGGGTGATGATGCTGAAGCAGCCACCGCAGGCGTTCTCGTTGTACACTCCCACTACTGCGAGGTGGTTGTGGACGCTGGCACGGATGCGCTCATATGCACTCATCGTCCTCTCGTCGAGCTTCTTGGCGATGGAGTCTCTCCTGGCCTTGAGGGTGGTCTCCTCCTTGGCGGTGGATTCCACTATGGTCTCGAGCTCCTGCTTCTTGAGCTTGAGGTCCTCGCTCCTTTCGTTGATGCGGGCCTTGACATCCTCGAGTTCGTCTTTCTTCTCGACTACCTTGGCCTTGGTCTCGTAGATGTTCTTCTCGGCGATCTGCCTGAGCAGGCTCTGGTTCTCGATCTCCTTGTTGATGGAGTCGAACTCACGGCTGTTGGTAACGCCCTGGAGCTGACCCTGGTACTTGGTGATCTGATCGTCGCAGTCCAGGATGTTCTGCTTGTTGTCGGTGATGGACTGGTTGAGCGCGATGATGAATGCGGAAATATCTGCGCTCTGGGTCCTCAGGGCTGCGAGTTCAGCCTCGAGTTCCTCGACCTCGGCGGGAAGCTCACCCCTGAGCTGTATGATCTTGTCTATCTCCGAGTCGGCCTTCTGGAGATTGTAGAGCAGTTTGAGTTTTTCCTCAACCCTGTCCTCTCCCTCAGCGAAATTCTTCTGAAGTGAAACGAAGGTCTCCCTCTGATCGATAGGGACTTCTACTTTTTTAACTTTCTTTGTTGCCATTTTCAAATTGTATAAAGGACTGCAAATTTAATCATTTTTTTCCTATGAGGGAAATGTTAGGCTACAAGCTTTTACGTACTTCGTCAAGTTGTGCCCGGATAGACTTGAGGCTGTCGAGGACCTTCACCTTCGCCTCGACCGGACGCCTGTCGGCCCGGAACCGCTTCGCAGCGCCGTCCAGGGTCATTCCCTGATCCTTGATCAGCATATGGATCTGGCGGAAAGTCTCAAGATCCTCCTTGGTGTACAGGCGGTTGCCCTTTGCGTTGCGAGTGGGCTTGAGGAAAGTGAAATAATTCGACCAGAAGCGTACGAGAGAGACGTTCTCTCCCAGCATCTCAGCCACTTCCCCGATTGTGTAATACAATTTTTCCATATGTTTAATCCATTGATTGTTCAGTGTTTATCGACATGTAAACATTGTCCGCATATTCATCCATCCCGACGCCGTCAAGCAAATAGCAGACCGGATCGCAGTACGTTCCATTGAAAATCACCTCGTAGTGGAGGTGGGGAGCGAAAGAAGAACCGGTCATTCCGACCGTCCCTATCTTTTTGCCTTTCTGGACCTTCTGCCCCCTGGAGACGCTGATGTCCGCCAGGTGGGAATAACGGGTGACCCAGCCGTTCCCATGGTCCAGGGCAACCACATTGCCCTGTCCCTGGCGGGAGTGTTCCACCTCGGTAACCGTACCGGCGGCTGTGGAGAACACGTCGGTTCCCTGCGGCATCAGGAGGTCCAGGCCATTGTGCTGGACAGGAACCTTGTAGAAAGGATTGATCTTCATCCCGACGGAGGCTCCTATCTGGGAGTAGGACAGGCCCTTGACCGGGATTCCGAGGGGCGGGCACACGAAGTCCTCGGAAAGGACAGACTCGGTGAAGCCCTGGAGCGAAGCCTCGATCTCGGCCGCGGAAGCCACCAGCCTTGAAGCCTTCTCCGCGGTAAAGCTCACAAGGTCCCTGTCGGGAACCGTGTCCGCCGCAGCGGAATAATCGGTGACGGCGGACGGACTGGCCATAGGGGCGGAAGTGTGGAAGATCTGCTCATATATGCCGTCGTCCTTTACCTGCAGGCCCTTTACCACGTCGGCGAGAAGCCTCTCCTCCTCCCTCATCCGGGCGTACTCTTTCTCATATGCCCGGTTCTCCCTGCGGAGACGCTTCTCCATGTCGGTGGATATGAAAAGGCTGCCTACGACATAGTAGATTACCGAAAGGGTGATTATTGCGATGGAGTACTTCACGACGGTCCTTACGACTCCCCATACGGAGTAAGTAACCTTCTTGAAGCTGAAGCTTTCCTTGTCGAATACATAACGTCCCGCCATAGTTATTTCTGCTGCCTCCTCCTAAGGCTGAAAGGCTGGCCAAGTACCTCTTGATGCTCTTCCTCCCTCTTGCGGATCAGGGCCTGGTACTCTTCGGCCGGCATGGTAGTGTCCAGGAAATTGGCGGGATTGACGAAAGCGTCCCTGTAGAAGACCTCGTAATGCAGATGGGGCCCTGTAGCCCTTCCGGACTTGCCGCTCTCCCCTATCTGGTCACCCCTCTTCACCTTCATGTTCTCGACTACGTTGATAGTCTTCATATGGGCGTAATGGGTCTTGTAACCGAAGCCATGGTCAATGACCAGATGGTTCCCGTAGCCGAAGAATTCGAACTGGACCGATTCCACGACCCCGTCCCCGGTAGCGTACACCGGATTGCCCGGAGGGCAGGAAAAGTCCATTCCGGTGTGCATCTTCGAAGTGCCGTTTATGGGGTCGGTACGATAGCCGAAAGGACTGGTCAGCACGAAACGGCCAGGCATCATGGGAAGGATCGCAGGGATGCACGATGCCATGTCCCCGGCAAGGGAGGCCTTCTTCCCGACCTCGTCGAAAGAGGAACTCTGGACGGTGGCCTTCTTGGCAAGCCCTCCGAGTCTGGACGCGGTAGACTGGAGCACCCCGCTCCCGCCTTCGGCTTCAATCGCGGCAAGCATGCTTGCTGAGACCAGCCCGGCATTACGCTCCCTGGAAGGGATGCTGTCCATTCCGAATATCGAGCGGTAAATGTCTTCGTCGCGTTTCTCGAGGCCGGACAGGACAGCTTCGTACTGGTCGAGCCGGCGGTTCATGACTTCGATCCGGGACGTCCACCTGATGTTCTGACGCTTGAGATACAGTGTCTTGGGGAGGTCCCTGCCCAGGACTATGGCCACGAACCAGAACAGGAAGAGGGCCAGCGCCACGCTTGCGAGGAAGGTGGCCGCAACCTTAAAGAACCGCTTCCAACCCGAGGAGGCCCTGAATTCATACATCAAGGTCTCGGGATTGATTCTGTAGTTCCCCTGGCTGGACATGTGGCTAATGCTTATATATAAGGTTACAAATATACTGTTTTCTCCCTAAAAAGTTGTATTTTTGCAAACTTTAAGAACACCTGAAAAGTCACTAAACAATGGCATTGACAGCAAACGAAATCAGACAGACCTTCCTGGATTTCTTCGCATCCAAAGGACACACCATAGTACCTTCGGCTCCCATGGTGGTAAAGCATGACCCTACCCTCATGTTCACCAACGCCGGGATGAACCAGTTCAAGGACATCTTCCTCGGCAACTCCACTCCCAAGTCAAAACGAGCCACGGACTCCCAGAAATGTCTCAGGGTCAGCGGAAAGCATAATGACCTCGAGGCAGTAGGACACGACGGCAGGCATCACACCATGTTCGAGATGCTCGGAAACTGGAGCTTCGGAGACTACTTCAAGAAAGAGGCCATAGACTGGGCATGGGAGCTCCTGACCAGGATTTACGGCATAGATCCTTCGAAGCTTTACGCAACCGTGTTCGAGGGCTCCGCTGATGACGGGACCGAAATGGACGCAGAAGCGAAGGTAGCATGGCTCAAGCATATGCCTGAGAACCATATCGTCCTCGGCAACAAGCACGACAACTTCTGGGAGATGGGAGACACCGGTCCCTGCGGTCCCTGCAGCGAGATCCACATAGACCTCCGCAGCGATGCAGAGCGCGCCGCTGTACCAGGAGAGAAGCTCGTCAACACAGACGATCCATATGTGATCGAAATCTGGAACCTGGTCTTCATGCAGTACGAGCGCAAGGCCGACGGTCATCTCGAGCCGCTTCCGGCAAAGAACATCGACACCGGAATGGGCTTCGAAAGGCTCTGCATGGTGCTCGAGGGCAAGACCAGCAACTACGACACGGACGTTTTCAGCGGCCTTATCGGAAAAATCGAAGAACTCTCCGGCGAGAAGTACCACGCGGACGAAGAGAAAGACGTAGCCTTCAGGGTCATAGCCGACCACGTCAGGGCAATCGCCTTCTCCATCGCCGACGGCCAGCTGCCTTCTAACGTGAAGGCCGGATATGTAATCCGCAGGATCCTCCGCCGTGCAGTCCGCTACGGTTACACCTTCCTGGGTTTCAAGGACCCGTTCCTGTGCCGTCTCATCCCTCAGCTGGTTGAAGACATGGGCGGGGCCTATCCCGAACTCAAGAGCCAGCAGAAACTCATAGAGAGCGTGGTCAGGGAAGAGGAAATGGCATTCCTCCGCACCCTCGACAGGGGCATGGTCCTCCTGGATGACGTCCTCCAGAAGAATTCAGCTGACAAGCTCATCCCCGGAACCGACGCCTTCGTCCTCTACGACACCTTCGGATTCCCGGTGGACCTGACCGAACTGATCGCCACGGAGCACGGTTACAAGGTGGACATGGAAGGCTTCGCAGCTGAGCTCCAGAAACAGAAGGAGCGCGCCAGGAACGCCACCGCGAACGAGTTCGGCGACTGGACCGTTTACCAGGATGATGCGGAAGTCCACTTCCTCGGATACGATTTCACATCCCTCGACAACGTGAACCTGATCAAGCACCGTACTGTAAAGCAGAAGAACAAGGAGATGGTCCAACTGGTGTTCGACCGCACCCCGTTCTATGCCGAAATGGGCGGCGAGGTAGGAGATACCGGCTGGATCGAGGCCGGGGACGGAGAGAAGATCAAGATCCTCAACACGGTCAAGGAGAACGAACTCACTGTCCACATCGCCGAGAAACTCCCCGCCGACTGCACCCATCCCTTCAAGCTCAACATCGACGTTCAGAGGCGCCGGAACATCGCCGGCAACCACACTGCCACCCACCTTCTGGACCACGCCCTCCGCGAGGTCCTCGGAAAGCATGTGGAGCAGAAAGGCTCCTTCGTGGGACCGGACTACCTCCGCTTCGACTTCTCCCACTTCTCGAAAATGACCGAAGAAGAGATTGACAAGGTGGAAGATCTTGTGAATGAGCAGATCCGCGCCAATCATATGCTTTGGGAAAAGCGTGACGCGAGCATGGACGAGGCACAGGACATGGGAGCTATCGCCCTCTTCGGCGAGAAATACGGTGACAAGGTGCGTGTCGTCAAGTTCGGGGATTCGGTGGAACTCTGCGGCGGATGCCATGCAAGTGCTACCGGACAGATCGGCCTCTTCAAGATAATCTCCGAGAGCGCCATCGCAGCAGGAGTCCGCAGGATCGAGGCTGTGACGGGAGCAAAGGCTGAAGGTACTGTCCGCGCCGCGATCAAGACCCTCAAGTCCATCCGCGAACTGTTCAACAACGTCCCGGACATCACTTCCGCCATCGCCAAGGTCATCGAGCAGAACTCGGGCTACAAGAAAGAACTGGAAGAATACTCCAGGAAAGCCGCTGAAAGGGCAGCAGAGGAGATGAAGAAACTCGCCGAGAACATAGGCGGAACCGACGTCATCCGGTTCACCCTCACACAGGACCCGCAGAGGGTAAGGGAGATGGCCCTTGCACTTGTGAAGCTCTGCAAGAACACAGTCTTCGCTGCCGCATATGAGTACGGCGGAAAGCCGAACCTGCTGCTGGCCTACACACAGGATCTGGTGGATGCAGGACACAATGCCGGAAAGGATATCCGCGAGGCTGCGAAGTTCATCCAGGGCGGCGGCGGGGGCCAGAACGGACTCGCTACCGCCGGTGGCAAGAATTCTGCAGGGCTTAAGGACGCCTTGGAGGCAATGGTAGACATATCCACAAGGTAACCTGACCAATAACAGACTGATTTGAAGAAACTCGACCTGTTCATCCTCAAAGCCTTCATCGGGCCGTTCGTGGCAATCCTCATGATTGTCATCTTCATCCTGATGATGCAATTCCTGTGGCTTTACATTGACGAACTGGTCGGGAAGGGACTCTCCCTGGGTGTCATCCTGGAGTTTATAATGTGGGGAAGCTGCACGATCCTCCCCACTGCACTCCCCCTGGCCACCATGCTGGCTTCCGTGATGACGGTAGGAAGCATGACCGAGAACAATGAGCTCATAGCCATTAAGGCCGCGGGAGTCCCGCTGACAAGGGTCCTGGTCCCTATCTTCGCATCCTGCCTTGCCATATGCGGTCTGGCGTTCTTCGCCGCGAACAACCTCGTCCCGATCTCCTACAACAAGATCTACACCCTCAGGGACGACATCGGAAGGACCAAGGAAGAGATCAAGATTCCGGCAGGGACATTCTACGACGGCATCGAAGGCTACATCCTCCGGGTGGATTCCCACAGCGACAAGACAGGAATGATGTACGGGGTGATGGTCTATGACCATACCGGAAACAAGGGGAACAGTTCTCTCGTACTTGCTGACTCGGCCATCATGAAGATGTCCAAGCGTAAGGACTATCTGACTTTCGAACTCTACAGCGGCGCGGATTACGAGGAGACCAACGTCCAGAAGTACAGGGACACCACGCGGCAGATGCAGAGGATATTCTTCGACCGCCAGACCCTGATCATCCCGCTCAAGAACTACACCTTCCAGAAGTCTGAGGACACCCGTTACAGCGACGCGGTGAAGACCATGCCGCTGAAGAATCTTATCCATGGAAGCGACTCACTGTCAGCGCTTAAGGACTCAGCAAAATCCGCCCAGATGGACAGGGTGGCGAGAGCCGAGGAACTCTTGTTCCGCAACCAGCTGGACACGGCGTGGACAGCCCGCGTACAGAGTTCCTACGAAGATGAGAAGTTCATGGAGTGGACTAGCGTGAAGCAGAAGCAGGACGCGCTGAACGAAGCGTCCAGCAAAGCCTCCGGACTCGCCTCCATCCTGGAAAGCGACGGCAGGGATGTATATGAGTACACATATGTCCTCCGCAGGAGCGACCTCGAGATCCTCAAGAAATTCTCAGGGGCGCTGGCATGCCTGGTGCTGTTCTTCATCGGAGCTCCGCTGGGAGCCCTGATCGGAAAGGGCGGGCTCGGTTCTTCCGCTATCACATCCATCCTCTTCTTCGTGCTCTACTGGGTAGTGGACATCACCGGCAGCAAGCTGGCGAGGGACGGAGCCGTTTCCGCTGCCGCGGGAGCCTTCGCCGCCTGTGTCGTCCTGATGCTGGCCGGGCTCTACCTGACATGGAAAGCGGTGAACGACTCGGCAGTGTTCTCCGGTGAGGGCTTCAAGTCCAAATGGAGACAGATCAAGAGCCGCGTAGCAGGCCTGATAGTCAAGAAGAAGATAGTCTTCTTCGGAACTCCGGACTTCGCAGTCGCCTCTCTCGACGCCCTAGTCAAGGCAGGACACAAGGTTGTCGGTGTCGTAACAGTTCCTGACAAGCCTGTCGGAAGGGGGCTGAAGATGAATGAGAGCGCGGTGAAGAAATATGCCGTGGAGCATGGCCTGAAAGTCATGCAGCCTGAGAAACTCAAGGATGAAGGTTTCCTCGCCGAACTCAGTGCCCTCAAGGGTGACATTTTCGTGGTAGTAGCCTTCAGGATGCTTCCCGAAGCTGTCTGGAAGATGCCCAAACTGGGGACATTCAACCTCCACGCCGCCCTCCTGCCGCAATATCGTGGCGCCGCCCCGATCAACTGGAGCATAATCAACGGGGAGAGGCAGACCGGAGTCACTACCTTCATGATCGACAAGAGCATAGACACCGGCGGAATCATACTCCGCCAGGAATATCTCATGGATGAACGGGAAAACGCCGGGACCCTCCATGACCACCTTATGGAAATCGGCGCCGAACTGGTGGTCCAGACTGTCACCGGAATCATAGAGCACAATGTGGAAACCAGGATCCAGAGGAGCTTCATCCAGGGAGCAGAGGTACTGAAACCGGCTCCCAAGCTGACCCGCGAACTCTGCCACATCGACTGGGATGACTCCGCAAGGCAGATCGACAACCTTATCCGAGGCCTGAGTCCCCTTCCATGTGCATTCACCGAGCTGGTAAGGGATGGTTCCGCCCCTGTCCAGCTGAAGATCTACTCTGCTTCAATAGCTCCTGAAGGGCTAGTGCCTGAGGGCCTGGCCCCGGGAAGCATATCCTCAGACGGAAAGAGCTGGATGGCGGTTTCTACCGCTGACGGTGCCCTCCTTCTCGAAGATGTCCAGCTTTCAGGTAAGAAACGGATGCCCGTCAAGGCCTTCCTCGCCGGATTCCGCGAACCGGACTCCTATTCCGCCACAAAGGGAACGTCCAAGGCCGAAATCCTCAAAACCAGACAATGATGGAAGTCGTAATCATATGCGATGGCGAGTTTCCTCGCCGGGAATATCCCCGCCACATCATTTCGAGGGCGGATTTCATCATATGCTGTGACGGAGCGCTGAAGCCCTACCTGCGCGCCTGCACGAAGATATTCGGAAGGCTGAGGGAGCCTGACCTGGTGATCGGCGACATAGACTCCCTGTCCGCAAGCCTGAAAAAAACATATGCTTCCCGGATCCTCCGTGTGGCCGAGCAGGATGACAATGACATGACAAAGGCGTTCCGCTGGGCTATGGACAACCTGAAGGACGTGGAGGCGATCCATTTCCTCGGAGCCGGAGGGAAGAGGGAAGACCACACTGTCGGCAACCTGGGCCAGCTGATGGAGTACACCAGGCTGTACGACCTGGAGGAGCGGGGGGTCCGGATCGACATGGTCTCGGATTACACTACTGCGTTCCCGGTAAGCGATTCGGTGGAATTCTGGCCGGGCAAAGGCCGGCAGGTCTCCATATTCTCCCCGGACAACTCTTTGACTATCACCTCGGAAGGACTTGAGTATCAGGTAGGGACGGTGGTATTTGACAACTGGTGGAAAGCCAGTCTCAACAAAAGTACAGATGACAGGGTGTTCCTGAAATTCAGCCACAGGAGCATGGCCCTGATAATTCTCACGTAAGCGAAATGAAATTTGGAATGAAAACATATGCTTCGGCCGCGCTGATGATTCTCCTGGCTGCCTCGTGCGCCAAGGAGGAACTGGCCGCGGTCCCCGAAGCGGTGGAAGAAAAGTCCGTTGTCACCATGACTGACTGCTCGGTCGTCCTTTTCGATGACCGGACCGTCTCCATGCTGGAAGAAGCTGCCGAGAATGGAAAGGTAATGACCAGGTCAATGGACGTGAACAACGTCATAGACGAATTGGGAGTGGTTTCCTACGAGAGGGTCTTCCCGTATGCCGGAAAATATGAAGGACGTACGAGGCGCGAAGGTCTTCACAGGTGGTACACCATCAAGTACTCCGATGCCGTCCAGGTCACCAAGGCGGAGACTGCCCTGAATTCCCTTCCGGGAGTGGTTTCCGTGGAAAAACCGCGCAAGATCCGCAAACTGGCCCTTCCGGACGATCCTCTTTTCAAATGGCAGTGGAACATTTACAACGACAAGTCCCTGAACCTGACGATCCGTTCCGGTTCCAGGATACTGTCTTCCAATGAGGGCTGTGACATAAACATCAAGGACGTGTGGGAAGCTTACACCACCGGAAATCCTTCTGTAATAGTGTCTGTGGTGGACGAAGGAATAGAACTGGAACACACCGACCTCATGGCAAACTGCATCCCTGCAGGAGAGAACGGCAGCCGCAATTTCGCTACTGACAAACCGAAAAATTACTACAAGGTCACTCCGGGCGACCACGGGACCCACGTCGCCGGGGTCATCTCTGCCATCAGGAACAACGGGGTCGGAATCGCGGGGATCGCAGGCGGTGACTATGCCGCAGGCAGGGGCGGAGTCAAGCTGATGAGCTGCCAGATCTTCGAGGATCCCAATGAAGACCTCGGCAATTCCTACTATAACAGCGATGCATATGAATATTGTACCGCCAACGCCATCAAATGGGGAGCCGACCACGGGGCTGTGATCTCCCAGAACAGCTGGGGCTATGACTACGATCGCGATGACGACGGGGAACTGACCGAAAAGGGACGGAGAGAAGCCCTCGCAGACAAGATTTCCGATGTCGACAAGGCTGCGGTGGACTATTTCATCAAATATGCCGGCTGTGACGATGACGGCAACCAGCTTCCGGATTCCCCGATGAAAGGCGGAGTGGTTATTTTCGCCGCAGGAAACGACCAGATAGCCAACGGAGCCCCAGCCAACTACGAACCGATAATCGCAGTCGGCGCCATCGGTCCCGACTGGCTTCCGACATGGTACACTAACTACGGGGACTGGGTGGACATATGCGCTCCCGGAGGGGACAACTACGGTGCCGGCTGGGGCAGCGAGAATGATGGCATATACAGCCGCGGAAGCATCCTCAGCACTTACTCCCCGACTATGAACATCGATGACCCGTATTCCGGGAAAAGCTATGGTTACATGGGCGGAACGTCAATGGCCTGTCCCCATGTTTCCGGCGTAGCCGCCCTGGTGCTTTCCCTCTTCGGTGGTCCTGATTTCACTAACAAGGACCTGGAGGACGCTCTCGTCAAGGGAGCAAACTCTGACTACATCAGCAGCCGCTATCCTGTCGGACCGGCGCTGGATGCAGCAGGTGCCTTCGAACAGGCCGGAATCGAAATAGACTTCAAGGATGACATAGCCCCGGACCGCATCGAGGATTTCACCGTCACCCCGGACCGAAAGACCGTCACTTTCTCCTTCAACACGCCAGCCGACGAAGATGATGAAAAGGCTCTCGGAGTGCTCTGCATCCTGGGAACCGACAGGAGCGTCGTGGAGAACTGCAACCCCATATCCCCGGATGCAAGCCTCATAACCTCCAGGATGTCAGTCGCTACCCTGCCGGTAGGAAGCCCTGTCAGCATGAAGATACAGGGGCTTAAATATGCAACCCAGTACTATGCTGCAGTCTATGCATATGACTCGCATATGAAGTACTCGGATTGTTCGCCTGTCAAACCGGTGGCCACTCCTGAAAACAGGGCCCCGCAGCAGACCGCTCCGTTCGAAGACCGCATCCTGTGGGACAAGAACACTTCATTCTCGGAGGTCCTTTCGTCCTATATGGCTGATCCTGACGAGGATCCGATAACCTTCAGTTTCGCCATGGAGAACACTTCGATGACCTTCGTCAGCATTAACAATGAGACTACTGAGATGATGGTCAGGTCCGTCGATTACGGTCTCTCATCCATCACCATAACCGCTACCGACGAGGACGGGAAGTCCGGTTCGTTCAGTTTCAGGGTACTGGTGAAGAACAGTGCCGATCCGGTCGAAACCATCCCTGCCGCGGTGACTTCCACGCTCACCATCCGGACCGCCGAACCGGCTGAAACATATGTAAGGATCCTGTCTTCGAGCGGAAAGATCGTATATGAGGAGACTAGCACGTTCAGCGGCTTCGAGCCTCTGGAGATTGATATGAAAGATTGTGCTCCGGGGCGCTATAGCCTGATCGTGAGAATGGGAGGGAAGGAGTACAAGAAGATCATAACGAAAATCTGAAGCATATGAGAATCAGTCTTATACATATATTGTCCGCTCTCGCTGCCCTCTCTGTAGGAGCTGCGGCTGCAGCCGTGGAGCCGGGCAGCGAGGCTCTTCCGTTCATCAGGTTCGAGCGCGGCCTGGCCGAGTCTTCCCTCGCCGGTGCGGGGATCGCTTCTTCTTCAAATATGGCATATGCCTCTTTCGGGAATCCGGCGGCTATCCCGTTCTCGAAGAAGAAATTTGACATCGAGGGGTCGTGGCTGAGATGGATGCCTGAGACATTCCCTACCGATTACTACAATTTCGCCGGTACCTACAATAGCGGGAAGTTCGGTCTGACACTTGGATTCTCTTCGGGAAAGGCTGGAGAGAAGGTCAGCGGTACATCATTTACTCCGTCGGATCTCCAGGTCAACGGTGGAGGAGCCTACAGGGTCGCCGATTTCCTGTCAGTGGGAGTCAACCTCAGGTACGCAAGCTCCAAGGTGCTGGAGAACTATTCTTACTCTGCTTTCGGAGGTGATGTATTCGTTACCGGGCAGTACAAGGGACTGAACGTCGCCCTGGGAGTGAGGTCCATAGGAGCGAGCATAACCGACAATAGCGGGGCCAGCTTCAGCCTCCCCACTTCGATCGCTTTCGGACTGGCATATGCATATGATTTCGCAGAGGTCCATTCGATCGAGGGCGACCTGGATGCTGACTGGTGGCTCTCCGGGGCACTTTCGGCGGCCGTCGGTGTACAGTATGGCTACAATGATATGGTCTTCGTCAGGGCAGGTGCAAGATATGGCGGAAAGTCTGTCATCCCCGATTACGCCAGTGTCGGAGTCGGTGTCAAGTTCTACGGAGTCAAGGTGGGCCTGTCCTATCTCTTTGGCTCTGACCTCCTTAAAAACAGCATGACCATAGGCCTCGGCTACTGCTTCTAGGCAAGAGTAAGCATACTATTCTTCTAAATTACAAATCATGAAAAAAGCCTTAATACTCCTTCTTGGTATTCTTGTCCTTGGGATTGGCCAGGCACAGGCACAGATGAATCCTGACTTCATTTCTATGAAGAAAGGAAAGTTCTACGATGAAAACGGCATGGTACTAAGCCCGGAGCAAATCAAGCAAATCATTGGTAACGAGATATATAAAGATACCTATCTGGGTGCAACTAAACAGTACAAGGCTGGAAAGACATTGGTTGCGGCAGGCGCAATCGGTTTTGGCGTTGGTATAGCTACGGCTGTCGGCTGTGCTGCGAAGTACAATAGTGATGAATATCTAGACACCATAGATGAGACGCTAGAAGCTGGTATTTATGGCGGTTACATCTTGGCAGTCCTTGGAGGATTGGCATTGGATGCCGGAATCCCCTTCCTGATTATCGGGAAGAATCGCTTGAATTGGATTGCAGAAAATTATAACGAGACAAAGTCTGTTTCACTGCGTTTGACCGGCTGTTCCGCCGGTACCGGACTCGGCCTCGCCTTGGTATTCTGACATTCTCTTTAACGCACTCTGCACGGCACCAGGAACGGCGCTCCCAAGGTGTTCTTCAAGTATTTCTTCGTGAACACCGCCATCGGGGAGAAGTCTGGCGAGAAGATGCTCGGCGCAGTACTGAGTGCCTAACCGGCGCCGGGTAACCGGACAGCACTCTCAATGATAAAGCCCAGACTGTCAATGACGGCCGGGGCTTTATTTCTATATGTTTATCTAAAAGAGGATGTCGTAATATTAGTCAATATTCCAATACGCATCTGGCTGACCATCAAGAGCGTCCATTAGTGAATCCTGCCTTGAATAGTTCTCAAAATAAACGTCATCTTGTTCATAATACCATTCTGGTATAATCGCTTCTAATTCTTCCCTTTTCTGTTTGGCCAGATTTTCATCAAGCTTTTCAAGTCGGTCAAGCGATTGAAGAGCTTTGTCATACCACTCTAGTTTTGCATACCTCTGGACACGTTTCAATAAGATTTCTATGGACTGTTCTTTATATTGAGACAGTCCTTCCTCTGCATACTTGACCTCTTGTTCTTCTACAAGTTGCTCGCAACGATTTCCTTTGATGACTTTTGGGATATATCTCAAAATATCCTCTTTAGCTTTCAGATTATTATTCTTGCAAGCTAGGGCCAAATACCATAATGCTTTTATTGGCTTGGTCTCTTTTAGACTGAGATACGCATTTCTTGAAGCATTTTTTCCATCAAACTCGGATGCACGAATAAACAATTCTGCTGCTTTTTTCCTATCCTCGTCTTTCTTACTTTCATTAAAATAGAAACACCCAAGAGTATTAAAAGCGCTTATGTAGCCTTGAGATGCAGACTTTTCTAATAATTGAAGGGATTCTTTGGGATTCGTCTCTTTAATCAACCTACTCAACCAATACTGAGCTCGAGGGCAGCTCTTTGCAGCTCCATCATAATTATCCGCTTCCACACATTCTTCACAACCATGTTCCAAACAAAGCCTGTATAATGTCTCTGATTGCACTTTGTCTGATTCCCAAAGTAGAGAAGCTAGATCACATCGTCTTCCGCATTTTTTATCCTCTGGTATATCAAGAAGAAGATATTGTTTACAATAACTGATTCTTTCATTTTTATCCTTACAGCAAAAGCAAAGGAGTCCCAGGATTATTCGTTTGATCTTTCCGTCGTAATTATCGATTATACCCTTTAAGAGAGACTCTGCTTGCTCATTATCGGTGTCACAACCAATTCCCCAAATCAGACAAACTATGTAGTTCAGTTTTGCTAAAAGACTATTCTCTGAAGCACCTTTTGAAGCTTGGAAACAACTAACAGCTGACATGCTTGCTCCGGCAAACAATGACTCGATTTTTTGAGTATATTCATTATTTTCCGCCTCTTGTCCTTCTTGATAAACATCTGATGGCTTATATAATTGCTTGAAAAATTCTTTTTCTTTGTCGATATTATCTGATGGAATATCGACCGAATTAAAATCAATTCTCTCGCTTATAGAATAGCCCCCATCAGAGTAAAAAGATAATTCATATGGCTTTTCGCAAGAATTGCTACCAGTAATGGTATTTCTATTCTCTATGAGTTTTGCAAAAAGGAATCGTCCACCCTCAAAGGCATTACGAATAACGCTATAACTCAACTTTTTATTGGAACTGCAAGCCAAATTGTACACTATAGCACGCTCTGGCCGGATTTCCTTTTTTTCAATAGCGCTACCATTTTTGTTAATTGTCTTGACTATAACTTCTGGAATCATGGACTTTATCAGTAATTCTGCCCGCTCAAGGTTAAAGAGGTTCTCTTCAATTAAAACGACCTCTTTAATAGCGTCAACATGATTGATTGATTTGAGATAATCAATAAAAGAGAGAGTATAAAGGCCCACTCCACAATCATAATCAACAATAGCGATGTCGTTAAAACAGATTAGGTCATTGGCCTCTTCACTCAATAAATCAAAAAAGGCGCGCCTGATCAATAACGCGTTTTCATGGATGTACGCATGAAACTGAGCTTCTGTCTCTGGCAACTTATCAAACCTTTTCGAATATTTAGATTTGCGCATTTCATTGTAAAGAAGCTCTTTTTGCTTTACAGAAAGCCTCAGAATGAAATCAGTTGAGATTGCCGTAAAGTCAAAAATCTTAAGGTTCTCAATTGAATTAATCAAATAAGAATAAGCTGTTCCAGTTTCCATTTATCTATTTTACCAGAGAATGTACAAAGATACTGGTTTTCATTTTTATGGCCAACAAACTTTAGGACTCCATCGACGTGAAGATTGACGATGTCTTGGCTTCTTCTTCTGACTCCAGGAAGGCCACGTCCTTCTTGCTATCCATGAAGAGATTCTCTGTCAGGACTGCCGGGCTGCTGGTGTGGTGGATGATGTAGATGTCTTTCTCGATGTCGGGATCTCCGTCAGTGAAGTCAGTCTCCAAAGGCACATCCCTGGCAGATGGTTTTTCGCGGCTTCGTACAAACACGTTGCCAGTTCCTCGACCCTAGTCATGCCGCGGGTGGTGAAGCAGCTCCAGCCGCGGGAATCGAGCCAATTCTAACCGTTTCCGGCGGCGTTGACGTGAATAGAGATGAGAATCACCTGGTTTTTACCTAGCTGGAAATTTCGAAGCAAACCGACCCCCTACGTCTCTTCTGAAAGTCCCCCCCCCTGTCCCATAGAAAATGACCCCTTGTCTTGAAGAGAGAATCCTTAATAGAATACAGGCTAGAGCGGTTATTTATCCCTTCAGCCTATATTTCTAGATGTGATGAAATAAGATTCAATGGGAGAGCAATTATGAGCGGGGGGAGCAATTTAAAGTGGATTCTCCAGACCAGCGCAATAATCACCAAAAAGGTGACCAAATTTGGGAGTTTAAAAGAATTAAGTCCACACAAAATGCTTGAGTTTCAGCAATTTGCAGGACCTTTCTTGTGACCAAAGCGGCGGAGATAATAATTCCCATTTCTTAAAAGAACGACAATCAGATGGTCCTTTTGTCCAACGATTTCAGAAGAAGATAGCTCTCCTAATTCTTGGTCAAAATAAACCGTTAGTCTCCTTCCTGTTGCGTCAGTAAAAAGGCAGGTTTTAAATTCTTTATTCGTGTTATTATCTAAATATGTTGCCACCTGCATCTTCCCTTTTAATTTGCCAAACTCGAGGAGCGGCCAAAGACTAATCACCTCGTCAGTTGCCTCGCCAGTTTCAGGTTGTTCCACAACGACGCTATCCAAAACCAGATTATTGCTTGGGTTCTGTTTTTGCTTACGTTCTTTCTCCCACTTCTCGTTCAAATACTGTTTCTGTAACTGTCGTATTTTATTGACGCGTGGCCAACAGGAATCAATAAAAGGCATCTGATAAAGAATCTTATTATGCTTTTTTTGGATAAGGTGGTTAATAACCGGATTGCCCATCTCATCGATTGTAATAAACAAAAGAATAATACCGATCGTCGCAGAAAACCACCCAATTACCATAATAAAAACAATCGCGACTATGGATAATTCAAATAACGGTCTTCCTGCCACTAACACTATGAGGAGCCATAATAATGCGCCGACTATACTAAAAAATACAAGAAGAGCTTTTCCTTTTTGTTCTTCATCTGCGTATCTTTTTAGACAATCGTCCAGCACATCCTCCCATTTTTCCATAGAGAGATCTATCTCACGCATTTTTGCATCTGCAAAAATGTCGCATTTATTCATAATGTAGGTCTGTAATGCCTGCTCGGTCACTCCTTCATCTTCAAATGTCGGGATATTTGAATCTGGATAATACTTTGAGAATCGCTCAAGTTCTTCTATATCACTCCAATACTCCCGACTTTCTTTGTAGGTTAAGTTAAGGACGTCTGCGTTATCATATTTGTTATACCAACGAGGGTTCCAATCATTTATCCTCTTGACCAGATCCTCATCTAATTCGTATCTTCCCATTGTTTAATAATTTGTTTTGAAAGCACCACACCCAGTTTCGAAAGGTTTAGGCATTTGTGAGAATCAGCTTAAACTGCCTCTCAATCCGCACCTAATTGCCCCCCTCCTTCTCTTTTCTTTTCATCGAAATTGAGAATGCAGGCTGTAGGGATGAAAACCGCTCTAGCCTGCATTCTGTTTATGATTTCTCATTCACGGCCAGGGGGCATTTTGAATCGGAACAGGGGGCCACTTTCACAAGAGAACAAGGGGGTCACTTTGCGTCGGAATTTCCATCATTTGATTCATCGTTGGATTAGTGCTTTCTCCACAAAATATAATTCTCATTCATATATATCCCTCTATGCACATCCGGGGCGAAAAGGGTCTTTCCGCCGTCCTCATCGATGAACCAACCGAAAGAGGAATGGCTACCAACCAGGTAAATGGCATTCTCCACGTCAAAGTCAACCAAAGCCTGGGCGAAGTCATTCATGGACTCATCTGTTACACTGACCGCCACAAATATCTGCCCGGCACGACTACAGAGGGCCTTACGCATGGTCTTGTTCTTAGGCTCGTTTTCGACCACGGCTCCATTGTCCACCAGCGGGTACTGGCGGAAGAAATAGCCCCTCTTCTCAATGGCCTCCTCGAACAACGTAGAATTCTCAGATACTCCGATGGTCACTTTCCCGTCTATAATCGCGCAGAAGCCCTTCTTTGATAGGCCCCATGCCAGAGGCTCGCCCTTCAGGACAAAGGCGCCCAGGATCTTCCGGTTGTCTCGGCGTATGTCGGCTGCCTGGGCGGCCAGAATAATGTTCTTGTCATTACGGTCGGGGACGCCAAGCGTCAGCTCCGGCGTGGCGTTGTGGGGAATGTATATTGCCAGTTGTACGTCATTGATGACGGTGTCAACCTTCTCGGTGAATACGGCGTCGGTGTTAGTTCCAAAAGGCATTACAACAGCTGGGGTAGCGGCCTCCGGCAAGTTCTCAAATAGTCCGTCGTTGGGATCTTCTGGCTTTTCCTTGGGCCAAAAGATGATAGCCAGTATGCCGATGGCAATGACCAGGATGGCTGAAACAATGGAAACGCTTTTATTCCTTCTGCGTTTGTCCTGCGCAGAAGCATCCTCCCGGGGAACATGCCCGATGACCCGGAACTCATCATCCCTTATGTCGTTCTTCCTATCAGCCATGATTTATCGTTGCATCAATATATGCCTTAAGTTTTATAAGAACCTCGCGTGAGGCTGTGAGTTCGTGGTAACATGCAACGCAGTCGGAGAGAATCAGACGTTGCTTGGTTATGTCGATGAGGTACACGAAATCCGTGTTAATGATGAGTCCCCTACCCAAGCGCACGAAGTTGCCTCCTTCATCGCCTAGCTGGTCTCCGATCAAATCCTCTACCTGACCCAGTTGGAAAGAAACCATCTGGCTCAGATTGTCCTGCGTCACAACATTGGCATAATTTCCGTCGGCTGATACATAGACCAGCCGACTGGCGGGTACGCGAAGCATCTCAGTACCCTTGCTTATGACCAGGAATCTTTCCACTTGCGGGCTCTATACTGCAAATTTAAAAACAAATTAAGATTTAGTGCTAAACAGAGATTCTGAACAGCTCATTATTAACGCAATTAAGGAAGTCCTTATCCTCATTATCTAGCATATCGCCATGTGCTTTGATAAGTACGAAGCGGATGGCTACTATCACCTTGAAATAACGTCGTCGATTTTCATCTGAACAAATGCGCCAGGATTCGATTCTCTCTTTGATAATTGGCTGGAAGATGGTAGAAATACTTGCTCCAAAGTCCATCTCGAAGTATCGGATTTCATCTAGAGCGTCCGATAATTTGACCTGTGCCTTAAACATCTGGTCATCACAAATGAATGTTTTAAGCCAGTAGTTGCCATCATTGAGAAAAGTGTAGGAAAGAAAGGCTCCCTCGTCAACTCTCATAAACAAGGCATTTTCTCTATTAGCATCAACCCCAGTTCTCGAGTATTCCATCTGAGGCATGACATACTTAACAAAAATATTGTCAACCGAGATTTCAACATTGTTTAGAGCCCTCTCATTAAAGCGCCGAAGTGCATGTGAAGTGAAGACAGCCGTGCAGTTCTTAAAGAATACCGCATAACATGTCCACGACTTATCTTCACTTTTGGATTCATATAGAAAGCGTGTCGAGAAGAACCATTTGCAGTTGTACCCAGTGAGTTTTAGTATTCCGGTATAGGTTAGCCCAGATGAAAGCGACTCTATTCGATGGGGGTATTCACCATCCTTTGAGCTACCGACTCTCTCCCTTTCTATCCCATCGAAAACGGGATAAGCATTAGACTCGAAATCCAGTCTTATTAGAGATAGGACATCTTCCTCTTTTCCGGTGTAGACGGGCAATTGAATCTTGTGATTGATGGGCATCATTATGATTGAAAGAGAGAATGAATAAAAGCTGCCGATTGGAAGAACAACTCATCTTTTCCTTTGTTCTCATCATGGCCACTAAGGATGCCCCATACTATGCCGTCAATGATCAGAGGACTTCCACTGGCGCCTTCCTGAAGAACATAATCCATCTTGCATGAAAAGAAATGGTGAAATATGCTAATAACCTCTCCTTTACAGACTAACCTTCTTATGAATCCGTCCACCTTTGATGTGTCATTATTGGGGACCCATGTAATACAATCAAATACAGCTCCAACAGATGGAGGGCATTCTGAAAGCATTAAAGGACTATTGATTCCGGTAAATCGAAACAGGGCGAAGTCATTCTGGCGGTTGTCATTCTTTTCTTCGGAAATGCACTGCAAAGACATTGCATTATTTGGTTCCAAAGGAATACACTCGCCATTCCAAAACAAATACTTCGTTTCAGATCCAACTACATGACCGGATGTTATGAAAAAATCCCCGACAAAACAGCCAAGGCCGCATGTATGGATGCTGTCAAAAACGGGTATTATATATTTGAAGTAACTATCTTCCATTACTGCAAAGATAACGATTATCAGCCGCGCCAGATAATGTCATTTAGGTGAATGTACGAAATCGAAATATAATGTACGGAATCTGAGTAGCAACTACTATTCGTACAGTGCATTTTGTTTCCATACAAGACCGCCTGAAATCCTTTGTAGAATGCATTCATATGCCGATTATTGCGTCAGAAAAACATTAATAAACACGCTTTATGAAACACACGATTTTCTTTTCTGCGGTCCTCGCAGCCGTACTAATCTCATCATGCAGGGACCTAAAAGAAGCTGAGTACACAGAAGTGGCCAATGAGGGCCTGCTCCTTAACGATGACCTCGTCGCAATCAAGTCGGACGATGGGAAAGTAACCATCAAAGATGTAACCACCGGCAAGATAACCATCAAAGACATTAAACTTGATTGGACGCAAAGCTCCCCGAATGACTCATTGGCGGTATTCTGCTCAGAGAACCGCCGCGGATACTATAATATGTACACGGGTGAGATAGCTATCGCTGCAGAGTATCGCAGAGCATGGGTATTCTCGGAAGGCCTGGCTGCCGTGCAGCGCAATGGAAACATCGGATTCATCAATCACAAAGGAAGGACAGTCATCGGTTTCAAATATCCTTTCCATGGTAATCCCCTTACAGACTTCATTTTTAAAAATGGCCACTGCGTGGTAGCCGACACTACTGGGCATTGCGGTGTCATCGATAAAACCGGTGCATGGCTCATCCCCCCTGAATACGACAACGTGAGTACATATAAGGAGTATGCAATCGTCACAAAAGCAGGCATTTCAATGCAGATAGGTTATGATGGTAAAGTGATTAACTCGTTCGTCTTGGATAACATCAAAAAACTCACATATAAAGTGAAGGAACGTTACGAAAATCGCGAAGGAGAGCTCGATTATATAGAAAAAGCTGTCAGCACAGGACTGTTTGCATACTGCGTCGGTGGCAGATACGGTCTTATGGACGGCGACTGCCACCGTCTTACTGATCCATTGTATACGAGCATAACGGCAGTCAACGATAACATGTTCAGGGCTACGCTCCTGGATCACTATTCCGAGGTTATCCTCAACGCCAAGGGTCAGGTAATGAGATAAGCCATGATTAGAGGCTGGAAATACTGGCTGTTTGTCAGGATCCCCATTTGGTTCCTTGCATCGAGTGTACTTCTCGTGATGCTGCTTCGATGGGTTCCGGTCCGGTACACTCCACTGATGCTGAAGCGTGCGTTTCAGTTCAAGAGTGATGATTCATACCACAGGGAACAGAAATGGGTGTCGCTGGAGGATATGTCGCCGGAGCTCATAAAGGCAGTCACATATTGTGAAGACCAAAGGTATTGGCAACATCAAGGATTTGACTGGACTGAGATGCGGGCAATGTGGCGTGGACACCGCAGTGAGGACGTTCTCCTTCGGGGTTGCAGCACCATCTCCCAGCAGACAGCCAAGAATGTCTTCACCTTTGGATCGCCGACGATAGCTAGAAAGGTGGTCGAATCCTACTGGACCTTCCTGATCGAGTGCATCTGGGGAAAAGAACGTATTCTAGAAGTCTATCTAAATGTGGCCGAAACGGGCAAAGGACTATACGGGATGGAAGCGGCCACTGGCTACTACTTTGACCTGCACGTTTCAGATCTCACCCTCAGACAAGCAGTTGCGTTGGCCGTTTGTCTTCCTCATCCGCTGAAGAGCAATCCTATTTCACCAACAATGTATGACAGATACAGGAGGACCCGAATGATGGGCTTCTTTGATAATATCATAATGAAATCAGCGATTCGACGAGTTTCAAATGACAAATAAGAAAGAATAATTGCCAATTCTGATGTGTAACTTCACGACAATCATAGATAGGAAGAACTTTGTGGACGGATATTCACGTGCCTTCGCCCCATACAAGGGATGGTTTATTGTTGGAGAAAAAGGCAACGTTATTCCGGACAAGTACACTCGTGATGACCCCGGGCCTCTAACGATAATAGCAGACTCCATTTCTCATGGTAATTGGCATACCTTATATAACCTTATAGGAAAAGCCGGTAAGAAAATCCTTGTAAAAGGAGTTAGATCGATCAAGCATTTCCGAGAAGGCTATTATCTTCTCAGAGATAACAATGAAGATGAACTTATTAATCGCGGGGATGTGAAAGGTGGTTTTCGCGCATATGATTATGAAGAACGAGCCAATATTGTATTCGACGATGGAAGACTACTGTCGAATGAATGGTATGATGATGTCCGGTATTCTGGTGTAATAGGTCAGTTCCTTATAAAAAAAGGAGCTAGGTGGACGATACTTGACACGAGTGAGAACAAACTGATTGAGAGTTCCTTTGAGAACCCCAATGTGGGTATGGAACAACGATACGGGCAACGGCTTCGACACAGCTCATCTGAAAACGGTGAGAACCCGTGAATGGATGGACAAAATAGGCATCAAGGAACATCATGTCTCCGTGCGCGACGGGCTATGGAGGCTTGACTAAAGGCACGATGCTGACAGGGTCAAAAGAAGTCGGAGACTTTGCTATCTTGCAAAATCTCCGACTCTTTTGACTCCCGAGCGACAAACGACTCTGCCGCGGAATTCATATGTTCGATAATGATTACCTGATCTTCTTGTAACCGTAGGTGGCGGTGTCACCAAGCTCGATCTCGATCTTCATGAGACGGTTGTACTTGGCAATACGGTCGGTACGGGACAGGGAACCGGTCTTGATCTGGCCGCTGTTGGTAGCGACTGCGATGTCGGCGATGGTGGTGTCTTCGGTTTCACCTGAACGGTGGGAAGTAACGGTGGTGTAGCCGTGACGGTGAGCCATCTCGATAGCCTCGAGGGTCTCGGTCAGGGAACCGATCTGGTTGACCTTGATGAGGATGGAGTTGCCTGCGCCCATTGCGATACCTTTCTCGAGGTACTTCACGTTGGTAACGAAGAGGTCGTCACCTACGAGCTGGCACCTGTCACCGATAGCCTTGGTGAGCTTGACCCAGCCTTCCCAGTCATTCTCGGAAAGACCGTCCTCGATGCTGTCGATAGGATACTTGGTGATGAGTTCCTCGAGGTAAGCGATCTGGCCCTCGGAGTCAAACTTCTTGCCGTTCGGGTCCTTAGGAGTGCCGTTTGCGAGCTGCTTGTAGTCATAGAAGAACTTGTCGCCTTCCTTGACGCAGAACTCGGAAGCTGCGCAGTCCATAGCGATGGTAACGTCCTTTCCGGGAACATATCCAGCCTTCTTGATAGCCTCTACGATGCACTCAAGTGCGTCGTCGATACCGTCGAGCTTGGGAGCGAAGCCACCCTCGTCACCGACTGCAGTGCTCAGGCCGCGGGCTTTGAGCACCTTCTGGAGAGCGTGGAACACCTCTGCGCCCATCCTGACACCCTCAGCCTCGTTGGCTGCGCCGACAGGACGGATCATGAATTCCTGGAAACATATGGGAGCGTCGGAGTGTGCACCGCCGTTGATGATGTTCATCATGGGGACGGGAAGCACGTGGCCGTTGGTTCCGCCGATGTACCTGTAGAGAGGAATTCCGAGATAGTTGGCAGCTGCATGTGCGACAGCCAGGGAAACTCCGAGGATAGCGTTAGCACCGAGATTGCTCTTGGTAGCAGTGCCGTCAAGCTCGATCATGGTCTTGTCGATGCCCCTCTGGTCGAGGACGGACATGCCGATGACAGCGGGAGCTATCTTGTCGTTGATGTTGGCGACAGCCTTGAGGACGCCCTTTCCGCCGTAGCGTTTCGGGTCACCGTCACGAAGCTCGAGAGCCTCGTTCTCACCTGTGGATGCGCCTGAAGGAACGGAAGCGACTCCGATGACGCCGCTTTCGAGTTCGACTTCACATTCGATGGTAGGATTGCCCCTGGAGTCGAGGATCTCTCTACCGAATACACTTACGATGTTGCTCATAATTGGATTTTTATTATTGATTGTACTATTTTGCCTTGCCCTGGTTGGCGACCGCGTTCATCTTGGCGGCAATCGCCTCCTGGTCTCCGAGGAAGAAGTCCCTGGCTACGCTGCCGTCCTCGTTGAACTCAAAGACATAGGGAACTCCTGTCGGGAGATTGAGGGATATGATGTCCTCGTCGGAAATGCCCTTGAGGTACTTGACGACTCCGCGGAGTGAGTTGCCATGGGCGACTACGATGATGCTGTCCATGGTCTTGAGGCCCGGGAATATGACTTCTTTCCAGTACGGTACAGCCCTCTCGATGGTGTCCTTGAGAGCCTCTGTGCGGGGAAGGTCGCTGTCAGCTACTGCTGCATAGCGGGGATCCAGGCGGGGATTGCGGGGATCGTCCTCGGCGAGCGGGTTGGGAGCCACGTCATAGCTCCTGCGCCATATCTTCACCTGTGCCTCACCGTATTTCTCAGCGGTCTCGGCCTTGTTGAGTCCCTGAAGGTTGCCATAGTGCTTTTCGTTCAGTCTCCAGGTCTTCTCAACCGGAATCCAGTCAAGGTCCATCTTGTCGAGGATGTTGTTGAGAGTCTTGATAGCCCTCTTGAGATAGGAAGTGTAGGCTTTCTGGAAGGTGTAACCTTCGGCTTTGAGAAGTTTTCCGGCTTCCTGAGCCTCCTGGACGCCTTTTTCACTGAGATCGACATCAGTCCAGCCTGTGAAGCGGTTCTCTTTGTTCCACTGGCTTTCTCCATGTCTTACAAGAACAATTCTTTTCATGATATCTTTGGAAATGTTAAGATTTTTCAATCTTCAAAGATAGTCATTTTCGTGATATAAAAAAACGCCCGGGCGTCGTCGTGACGTCCGGGCATTCGAAAAACGGCAGCTGCCTACTCTCCCAACTGGTGGGTCAGTACCATCGGCGCAAGCGGGCTTAACTTCTCTGTTCGGGATGGGAAGAGGTGGTTCCCCGCCGCAATGGCCACCGCAGTATAGTTCTTGGAAGAGCGAG
>JAEEGL013204873.1_pt1 | contig 58020 bp, 44 predicted proteins | sample 9134231 | NCBI WGS metagenome assembly JAEEGL01 (sample SAMN16246548, study PRJNA631951) | gut metagenome | biome: gut microbiome; feature: rumen; material: fiber-attached | host: Bos | place: Iran: Karaj | collected 2018-10
ACTGACTTGTCATTCCGCGCCGCGCGCCCTGAGGGCTTTCTCCCTCGGGGCTTCGCCCCTTCGTCCGAAATCCCTCAGGGCAAAATATGCCGTTACTTACATTTACAGAGTCTTTATTTACACAAAACTATTGACACAACCCAAATTGGTTTAATTCCCAAATGGGTTAATATCGATATTCTGTGTATAGGAAATAATATCAAATCAAAGCCGTTACAATTAAGGCCTGAAGACGCAGTGTTTTTTACGCTTGATGCCAAAGCAGAAAGGATTTTGGATCTATATGCGAAGGACTTTTGGAAGTGTCCTGAAAAATGAACCTGAGTGTATTTTGAGAACTGCGCAAAAAGATGGAAATGAGAAATTCTAAAAAAACTTGCATCACTATTGTCGGGTACGGGACAAAAGACAGTTTGGATCTGTTTTCTGGGGGTATTAATGATTGCGTTGTTTCTTATTCGGTTAATGAGCACATTAAGTTTTACGATATATTAAATAAAAAGTATAATGAATCAAATCCCGACTGCTTCAAAAAACCGGATAAACTGTCAGTAAACGCCACACCTTTTGCAGAAAAAACATACTGGGGCTTTTCGGACAGCTCAACGAAAGATGCCGTTTATAATGCTTCCTTTGCGCCGCTGGAAACGAAAGCCGTCGATTATTCAATGCCGTATTACAAGCGCGGTGAGCTTGTTGCCGCATTAAAACGCAATGATGGCCCGGAAGACAAAAGAGATATTCCCGACATACTGAGAATGGAGATCTCATATGAAACTACACCACTTTTGGACAATTACTGTTTTTTCAGATACACCGTTTGGTTTTTCGGAAAGACGATAGAAGATATTAAGCCTTTCTGGTTTGAAACGGTTCACAGCCTGGATAAAAGTCACGGAAATTGTTTTCATTCCTCATATTTATCCGATAACCCGTATCCTTTTTCGATCCTTCACAGCGATTCTTTAGATAACTATGACCGTGATGTTATCGCCGATCATATTCTTGGGATCGAGAAATACACTTATCTGAATTATTCTCTGATAAAAAAACTATCTCAATATATCAGCGGGGACTCATCAGATGTTTCCTTCCTGGATAACGGCGCGGTTTTCTCCTTTGCTTCTCAATCCGGCTTAATGAACAGAGAGGACGGTCTGTTAAAAGCGTTAAGATACATTCTGATCCCCGGTTACCGTTCCGGTCCGCTGAATGTTATGCTGACCGAAAAACGTCACGTCAGTTTTCCTGTTACAGTCTGTGTTTTGAGCATACGGCTGTGCGCTCAGCAGGGAAATCCTCTTTATTCGGTTTTCCTGTTTTACGGCAGCCTGTCTGGCGAGTATATCGCTGAAAAACTCCCGGATAATCCCCCGATAATTGATGTGTTTAAGTTGGATTGAATAGAACTCAGATTGATTTCGACCGGCACGAGTCTCGGCGCTTGGCGGAATAAAATGGAAATTGTGCCGCGAGGCGAATAATCAGTAAACCGAAAGAAGGATGTGCTATGTTCAATGTAATGATAGGTCAGTCCGGCGGACCGACCTGCGCAATAAACGCTTCACTCGCCGGAATCATCGGAGAATGCCTGAAGGCCCCGGAGATCGGAAGGATATACGGGATGATCGGCGGGATCGAGGGCGTCCTCAATGATAATATCGTCGACATCACGTCTCTGTTCGCCGACAGCGCCGAGGAGAAGCTTTCGCTGCTTTCCTCGACTCCGTCGTCGGCGCTCGGCTCCTGCAGGATAAAGCTGCCCGAGCCCGGCACTACCGAGGGCGACAGGGTATACGGCAGGATCTTTTCGGTCCTTGAAAAATACTCGGTCGGTGCATTCTTCTACATCGGAGGCAACGATTCGATGGACACGGTTAAGAAACTGTCTCAGATCGCGGAAAGCAGATCCTGCAGGACCCGCTTCATAGGAGTCCCCAAGACGATAGACAACGACATTGTCATGACCGACCACACCCCCGGATACGGCAGCGCGGCGAAATACGTCGCGTCGACGGTCCAGGATATCGCCGCGGACTGTTCGGTCTATTCGGTTAAATCGGTCACGATCGTCGAGATCATGGGACGCGATTCGGGCTGGCTGACCGCCGCCGCGGCGCTGCCCTCGCTTCACGGATACGGCCCCGACTATGTCTATATGCCCGAGGTGCCGTTTGACGTCGATTCCTTCCTCGCCGACATTGAAAAAGCCCACGGGAGGCACCCGGGAGTCCTGGTGTGCGTGTCGGAGGGGGTGAAGGACAGAAGCGGCGAGTATGCCGGTTCCAGCGACATGTCGGGGAAGGCAGACGTCTTCGGGAACAAATATCTGGCGGGTATCGCCAGATATCTCGAGCATGTCATCAGGGAGAGGCTGGGCTGCAAGGCAAGGGGCTTCGGCCTCAGCATCCCGCAGAGATGCGCGTCATATTTGATGTCGGCGACAGATATCGCCGAGTCTGAGGAGGCCGGAAGGACCGCCGTCAGGGCGATGCTCGGAGGAGCCACCGGGATAATGGTGAATTTCATCCGTCAGGGCGAGCCCTACAGGATAGAGTATTCGACCGTCGACGTCGCCAGGGTGGCGAAGAAGGTAAAATACGTGCCGTCAGATTATATCCGCCCGGCGGGCAATATGGTGACGAAGGCCTGTTTCGACTATATTCTTCCGCTCACAGAGGGCGAGGTCTCGCAGAGATATGAAAAGGGCATGCCGGCATATCTTCCCGCCGGATTTTTCAGAAAATGATGATCGATCAAAAAGATTACGGTAAACTGTCCGAACTTGTTTCGGCGCTGACCGACACGTCGCTGCCGCTCGTCAGCAATCTGTCGAACGTCTCGGCCGTTCTCGGAGGAATGGAAAATATCAACTGGGCCGGATTCTATATCGCGGAGGGCGGCGTCCTTTACCTCGGTCCCTTTCAGGGGAAGCCCGCCTGTACGAGGATACCATTCGGCAGCGGGGTCTGCGGGACCGCCGCAGAAAACCGCCGGACGGTCATAGTCGACGACGTCGACAGCTTTCCCGGGCACATACGCTGCTCGGCCGAATCGAGATCGGAGATAGTCGTTCCGATATTGAAGGACGGAAAGACCGTCGCGGTGATCGACATCGATTCACCTGTGTTGGCGAGATTCGGCAGGAAAGAAGCGGATGAGCTTGAAAAGATCGCCGGCGATCTGGCAGGGCTGTTTTTGCAGTCTCATACCTGACAAAGAAGAATGCCGAAGCAAAAAAGCAGCCGCTTTTTGCTTGGGCGTCTTTTTTTCGTTTTTTCAGTCTGTTCTGAGCGGTCGGCGGCGGCAGGGCTGAAGTCCGGGACCTCGGTTATTTCCGGATCTTTGCAGGCTATGACCAGTTATTCTTCTCTCGAGGGAAACAAAACGCTTGTTCTCAAAATAATAATGTGGTATAATAACACAAACAAAACAGCCGGTGACGAAATGGTCTGCTTATCCTACGGCGCAGGGCAGGGGAGTGTCTGGCTGTGCCGGGATCGTTCATCGCTTCCGGGTCGGTTTCTGTTTGCAGATGATGTGACTGTATTTTTATGATTATCGGAGGAACGGGAGTGGCGATGAAGATAAGAAGAGCCGTTACCGGGGATATCGGAAGGATCTCGGAGCTGCTTTCCCAGGTGCTGGAGATACACGCGAAGCTGCGCCCGGACATTTTTATACCGGGAAGGGTTAAATATACGCCGGACGAACTTGAGACGATCCTCTGCGACGACTCGCGGCCGGTTTACGTCGCCGAAGACGACGAAGGAAGCATAGCAGGATACGCCTTCTGTCAGCTGAGAGAGCGGCCTTTTTCAAATACGATGATCCCGGGGGTATCGATGTTCATCGACGATCTCTGCGTCGATTCCTCCTTCCGCGGGAAGCATGTCGGCAGTCTGCTCTTTGAATTCGTCTGTAGCGAGGCAAAGCGCCTCGGCTGCGCCGACGTCACGCTCGACGTATGGGAGGGGAACGACGCCGCACTCGGGTTTTACGGGAAGATGGGTATGCGTACGAGGGAGCGCCGCATGGAGCTTTTCCTCGACCTGCCCGGGAAGGCTTCCGAAGCGACGCAGGATGAAACTCCCTGCGGGGACGCACCGCGGACCTGTGACGGATCGGGTGACGACAGGGAAGACTCGCGTATCGATCGCATACGCAGATATGAGGCGATCTTGGACAGGCTGCGCTCTCTCGCCGACCGATGCTCCGCGGCCCAAAAAGAGCTGGATGATGCCGGGGCCGAGATCGACGCCCTCGCGGCCTATTACGGCAGCGACGACTGGAGATCCGACTTTGAAGCCGACGAGGCCGGACTGCTTCCGCAGGATCTCAAGCGCGGCGTGCTTTCCGAGGACGCCGTATACGATCTGCTTGAGGAGATCGACGGGCTCAAAGGACGCAAGTAAAGAAGTCAGGTGAGTTTGGACATGTCCGGACACGCAAAAAGGGTCTGAGACCCGGGTGATGAAAATGAACGGTACACATCTTGCGCTTCCTCCGGTAAGGGATGGGATGAAGCCGCCGCTTCCGCATTTTCCTACCGCCCATCAGGCGGTCATCTTCCGCCTCTGGGAGAGCGTTCCCGCCGAAAGGATCGCGTCGGTGCTCGGCTGCGACGAGAAATTCGTGGTCTCTTCGGCGCGGGATATGGCGCTAGGGACCCAGCGCGACACCGGGCTTTGGAGAGAACGCGGGTATATCACTATAATCAGGGCGGTGTGGCATCTACTCCCCTATGAGCAGATCCTTGAGCTGCTCGGTATCGGCGAGGATGAGCTTGCCTTTATCCTCAAGGAGGATGATTTTCTCTCTGTCAAGCTGGGAGGAGCGAAGCCTGCCTGCGAAAGGGTGACCGCCAGACCGCTTACCGCCTCCGAGATCAGGGCCACCGCCGCGATCCGCGAGGCGATGGAGAAAAACGTCAGGATATTCGATTCGGAAGAGCGCTGCGCTCCCTTTGATTTTTTCGGGGGCCGCGGAATGATCCCCGCGGCCGGCCCCTGCCCCGAAGGAGCCTCGGATATACGCGGCTGGACTCTCGACGACCGCACCGGGGACCCGGTGTGCGCTTCCTTCGCCTCTGATTTTCGCGACGACATCCTCGGGTTGTGGAATACCGACCTTCTGGCGGATAAGAGCGGCGGATCCGGGAAAAGGATAACGCTTACGATCGACCGAAAGCTCTCTGACAGGCCGGGCGAATATCATGAGATAAAAGTGTCGGAAGACGGAGCGTCTGTCGCCGCGGGATCCCGCGAAGGGATATTCAGGGGCCTTTGCGCGCTCAGGACCGAGACGCGTTTCAACGGAGGACCTTTTCTGCGGACCGGCGTCAGGCACCGCACGCCTGTCTTTGACGCCAGATTCATCTATTCATATCAGGGGCTTTACGGAGCTCCGCTCGACACCGACCTGTCGGTGTCCTTTCCCGAAGGGCTTCTCCGCGAATACGCCGAGTGCGGCGTGAACGGCATCTGGCTTCAGGCGGTCCTCTACAAGCTGGTCGAATTCCCATTCGATCCCTCGCTCTCCGATGGAAGGGAGAAGCGGATCGAGAGGCTCCGCGAGCTGATCGGCCTCTGCGCAAGGCATGGGCTGAAGGTCTATCTCTATCTCAACGAGCCCCGCGCGATGCCTCTCTCCTTCTTTGAGAAGCATCCGGATATCAAGGGCTTCGAGCGCGGCGGTCTTGCCTGCCTCTGCACCTCGCATCCCGCGGTCAGGGATTACATCGCCGGCGCCGTCCGGGAGATCTGCACATCCTGCCCGGGACTCGGCGGATTCTTTACGATATCCGCCTCCGAGAATCTCACCAACTGCTACTCGCACGCGAAGCAGGAGGCTCAGACCTGCCCGAGATGCAGGCTGAGAAGGCGGGAGGAGGTCGTTGCCGAGCTCAACAGCCTGATCGCCGACACCGCGCATTCGGTCGATCCGGAAATCAAGACGATAGTCTGGACCTGGGCCTGGCGGGGATTCGGAGAGGATGAGAGACTCCGCGCGATCGGTCTTCTTTCAAAGAACTGCATCGTCCAGAACACCGCCGAAGAGATGATGGAGATCGAAAAGGGCGGGATAAGATCGAGGGTGTCCGACTATACGCTGTCGAACATACCTCCGTCGGCCGAAAGCGTCGAAGCGTGGCGCGAGGCGAGGCGCACCTGTCACGGGACAAGCGCGAAGATCCAGATAAATACGACCTGGGAGGCGTCTACCGCCCCTTACGTTCCGGTCTTTCCGAACGTTCTTAAGTATCTTGAAAATCTGAGGGCAGAGGGCGTCGGGAACCTTCAGCTCTCCTGGACGCTCGGAGGATGGCCGTCGGACAATCTGAGGATCGCAGCCGCGTCGTTTTTCGATGAGGAAAGACCGCTGCCCTACACCGAAATCCTGAGGGCATCGTACGGAGAATACGCCGACTGCGTAAGACGCGCCGCCGACAGGTTCAGCGAGGCCTTCGCGGAGTTTCCCTTCAATATCGAGGTGCTCTACCGCGGACCCCAGAACGCCGGGCCGTCAAACCTCCTCTGGGAGCATCCGACAGGGCTCAAGGCCACGATGACCTGCTACGCCTTTGACGATCTTGACAGGTGGCGGGGAATATATCCGGAAGAGGTTTATCTTGATCAGCTGAAAAAGCTGTCGGACGGATGGCGCGAAGGGATGGCGTTTCTCGACGGCATGCCGGATTGCGAATTCAAAGACGTCGCCTTCATATGCGGCGCCCTGTTTGAGTCCTCGCTCAATCAGGCTCTCTTCATCGTCGAGCGCCGGGCGGGGGAGGCCGATCCGTCCGATCCCGGACCGGCGTCAAGGATGGCGGATCTGGCAGAAAGGGAACTCAGCCTGGCGCGCAAAGTTTACCGCGTCATGCTCCGCAGGCCGCAGATCGGTTACGAGGCGGCGAATCATTACTATTTTTCCGCCGGGAGCATCGCCGAGAAGATCATTAACTGCGAGTATCTGATCCGGAGGCTGAAACGCCGGGGCGAGGATGCCTTCAACATAGAAACAAATCACACTGTGAGGGAAGATTAACTCAAATGAAGCTTACCGAACTTAAGCCGGGATGTCACGCGAGGATCACCGAGGTCGGAGCGGAGGGCGCGCTGCGCCAGCATCTGCTTGATATGGGGGTGATTCCGCAGGCGGTCATCACCATGGTCAAGACCGCCCCGATGGGGGACCCGATCGAATATATGATCCACGGTTACGAGCTGACTCTCAGGGGAGACGACGCGGCCGAGATCACGGTTGAAATGGTGACCGACGCCGAATTCGAGGCTGAGATGTCCCGCCGTCAGTTAAAGGAGAATCAGACAGACCTGCCGCATCCGGGCTTCGGAGAAGGGGGAAAGTATCACGACAGGGAGGACGAGGATCCGCTGCCCGACGGGACCGTCCTGACTTTTGCCCTCGTCGGGAACCAGAACTGCGGCAAAACGACCCTCTTCAATCAGCTGACCGGTTCGAACCGGCACGTCGGCAATTTCCCGGGGGTGACGGTCGACCGCAAGGACGGAGCCATAATCGGTCATCCCGAGGCCGTCGTCACCGACCTGCCCGGCATCTATTCGATGTCGCCATATTCCAGCGAGGAGATCCTGTCGCGGAATTTCGTCCTATGCGAAAAGCCGAAGGCGATCATCAACATCGTCGATTCCACAAATATCGAGCGCAACATGTACCTGACTATGCAGCTGCTCGAGATGGATATCCCGATGGTCATCGCTCTCAACATGATGGACGAGCTGACCGCCAGCGGAGGAAGCGTCGACATAAACGGAATGGAGAAGATGCTCGGCGTTCCGGTGGTCGCGATATCCGCCGCGAAAAACTACGGGGTGCATGAGCTGATCGGGCACGCGATCCATGTTGCCAGATATCAGGAAAAGCCCGGAAGGATCGATTTCTGCCGCAGCGACGAGGCAGGCGGTGCGCTCCACAGAGCGCTTCACGGGATCGCCCACCTGATCGAGGACCATGCACGGGCCGCCGGGATCCCGGTAAGGTTCGCGGCAGGGAAGCTTATCGAGGGGGATCCTCTCGTCGCAGAGGCTCTCAGACTCGACGAAAACGAAAAGGATGCGGTAGAGCATATCATAGTTCAGCTCGAGCGGGAGAGAGGACTCGACAGAAACGCCGCCGTGGCTGACATGCGCTTCTCCTTCATACGCGATCTCTGCGACGCTACGGTGACAAAGCCCCGCGTGAGCCGGGAAAAGATAAGAAGCGAAAAGATAGACCGTATCCTTACCGGAAGATTCACGGCGATCCCGATGTTCATCCTGATAATGGGGCTAACCTTCTTCCTCTCCTTCAACGTCATCGGTCTCTTTCTCCAGAATCTTCTTGAGAAGGGCATAGATCTGCTCGGCTCGGCCGTAGACGGCTGGCTGACCTCGGCAGGCGTGAATGAGACTGTCCACAGTCTGGTGACCGACGGTATCTTCGCCGGAGTCGGATCGGTCCTGAGCTTCCTTCCGATCATCGTCACCATGTTCTTCTTCCTTTCGATGCTGGAAGACAGCGGATATATCGCCAGAGTGGCTTTCGTCATGGACCGGCTTCTGCGGAAGCTGGGGCTGTCGGGAAGGAGCATCGTGCCGATGCTGATCGGCTTCGGCTGCACCGTCCCCGCCGTGATGTCCACGAGGACACTGCCCAGCGAGCGCGACCGGAAGATGACTATCCTGCTGATACCCTTCATGAGCTGTTCTGCGAAGGTCCCGATCTACGGCTTCTTCGTTGCGGCCTTCTTCCCGAAATATTCCTGGCTCATCATGACGGGTATTTATTTTCTCGGGATACTGCTCGGGATCCTCGCGGCGCTGCTCTACAAGAACACCCTCTTCCGCGGGAAGGCGGTGCCCTTCGTCATGGAGCTTCCCAACTACAGGCTTCCCGGCCCGAAGAACGTTGGGAGACTGCTCTGGGACAAGGCGAAGGACTTCCTGCAGCGCGCATTCACGATCATTCTGATCGCCACGGTCGTCATCTGGTTCCTTCAGAGATTCGACTGGCGCTTCAACACTGTGACCGACCCGAAGTCGAGCATACTCGCTTCGGTCTCGGGGCTGCTTGTCCCGCTGATGAGGCCTGCGGGGCTCGGCGACTGGCGGCTCTGCACCTCGCTTATCTGCGGATTCATCGCCAAGGAAAGCGTGGTATCCACCACAGAGATGCTGTTTGAAGGGGGAGTCGCATCCGCCGTGTCCTCTCTGTCGGCGGCTTCGATGCTCGTCTTCTCACTGCTTTACACTCCCTGTGTCGCCGCCATATCATCCATAAGGCGGGAGATCGGGTCTCTCAGGGCAGGCGGCGTTGCCCTGTGGCAGTGCGTTGTCGCCTGGCTCGCCGCCGTCGCGGTCTTTCAGATCGGAGGTCTTTTCCTGTGAACGCCGTTGATTATCTGATAATCGCCGCGGTCTCCTGCGCGGTCGGTCTGGCCGTATTTTTTCTGATCCGCCGCAGGGGACGCGGAGAATGCTGCGGCAACTGCGCGGAATGCGAGAGAAAAAAACAAAAATAGTAAAAAAACACTTGACTTGTTTTATGAAAAGTGATATAATTCCAAAGTATGTGCGTCAAAGACGGCAAAATCCGTCTTAATACCCGGCGCAAAGAAAGGTCAGAAAGTCATGAAGGAAGGCATCCATCCCAAATACGAAGAGGTGGTGATCCGCTGCGCCTGCGGCGAGACCGTCACAACCCGGTCCACCAACCCCAGAGGCGGAAACGAGATCAAGGTCGAGATATGCTCGAAGTGTCACCCCTTCTTCACCGGCAAGCAGAAGCTCGTCGATGTCGGCGGAAGAGTTGACAAATTCAAGAGAAGACTCGAGTCTGTCAAGAAATAATAACACCTCTCTTCGTTTTCAAATACAAGGGTTGTCGCAAGACGCCCTTTGTTTTTTACAAAGACACAGCTGAAAGAGAGTTAACAACCAAAAATATGATACTGAATTTATTCGACAGGAACAAAGCGGTGACAGAGGGAAGTCCCGCGGTGCTCGTCAGCGTCGTCACCGACGCCGACGACAGCCACGAGGCCGAGCTTTCTCTGGCAGAGCTCCGCAGGCTCTGCGAGACCGCCGGCGCTTATCCGGCGGCCGAGGTCATTCAGAACCGTCACGCTCCAGACGCGAGGACCGTCATCGGCAGCGGCAAGCTCGGAGAACTGTCCGGGATATGCCGCGGGCTGGGAGCCGCGCTCGTCGTCTTCGACTGCGAGCTGACGCCTTCGCAGATCAGGAATATCGAGAACGGCCTGGGCGACGTGTCGGTCATAGACCGCTCGATGCTCATCCTCGATATATTCGCCCTCCACGCGGTGACCGCCGAAGGCAAGCTGCAGGTGGAGCTGGCACAGCTGAAATATACGGCGCCGAGGCTTATCGGACGCGGCAGCGAACTGTCAAGGCTGGGCGGAGGCATAGGCACCAGAGGGCCGGGAGAATCTCAGCTCGAGACCGACAGACGTCATGTCCAGAGAAGGATCAGGGCGCTTTCTGAGCAGCTTAAGGCGATCGGTACCGGACGCGCGACCGTCAGGTCGGCAAGGGAGCGCTCGGGGATCCCGAGGATCGCCATCGTGGGATATACGAACGCGGGGAAATCGACGCTTCTCAACCGCCTGACAGACGCAGGTATACTCGCCGAGGACAAGCTTTTTGCGACCCTCGATCCGACCACGAGGAAGTTTTCTCTCCCTGACGGGCGGGATATCCTGCTCACCGATACGGTCGGCTTCATCAGAAGGCTTCCGACACATCTGATTAAGGCTTTTTCCTCGACGCTCGAGGAAGCGGTCCTCTGCGATATCCTGCTCATCGTCGCCGACGCGTCGGATCCCGACGTCGAATCCCAGCTCGAAGTGACTGCGTCGCTCCTCGGTGAGCTTGGAGCCGGGGACAAGCCCCGCCTTACCGTTTACAACAAATGTGATCTGCTTCAGGACGGGATCGGCGGGATCAGAAACACTCCCGGCATCCGGGATATCAGGGATACCGTATTCATCTCGGCAGAGACCGGGGAGGGGATCGGTGAGCTTCTCGAGGCGCTTTCGAAGCTGATCGACGCCGGAAGCCGGGAGATCCGCTTCAGGATCCCGAACTCAGAGGCCGGACTTCTCGGGCAGATCTGGGGCGGCGGAAAGGTCGTTTCGGTCGATTACGGCCCCGAATTCATCGACGTCAGGGCGGTATGCGACTCAAGGCTTGCGGGGCGGCTGGCAAAATATATTTATGCGGGACGCTCAGACGAACCGGGAGACACCGATGAAGAAGACTGATAAGGATGAGCGCGGCGGTTCTGTGACCGTTCCGGCCGGGACGGGAAGGGCGGTCTATACCGACCGCCGATCTGAGTTTATAGGTTTCTGCACAAGGATCGAGTCGGAGGAAGAGGCGAAAGAGAAGATCGAAGCGGTCAGAAAGGAGCATCCCGCCGCCAGGCATACCTGCTTCGCCTACAGGCTTCGCGGAGGTATCGTCAGGAGATACTCGGATGACGGAGAACCTCAGGGAAGCGCGGGAAGACCGATCCTCGATGTCCTTGACAGGAAGGGAGTCGACAGCGCTCTCATCACCGTGACGCGCTATTTCGGAGGGATCCTGCTCGGGACCGGAGGACTCGTCAGAGCCTATTCGTCGGCGGCGTCATCTGCTCTCGACGACGCTGGGCTGGCGAGACTTGTCCCTTTCGCGAAATTTTCGGTCTCGATCGCTTATCCCGACTGGCAGCGGGTCTCCCAGATCCTCAGGCGCGAGGGCGCCGTGATATCGGAAACGGTTTTCGGATCTGACGTCACCGCGACATTTTCTGTCCGCCTGACCGATGCCGAAAGGATCCTGGCGGTCATCGCCGAGGATACCGGCGGCAGATGCAGGACGGTCCCGCTGGGAGAGGAGTATCTGGCAGAGCCTGTGTAGGCAGGGTCTCTAAATCCTTTTCCGTATGCAACCGGTTAAGCGGGGAAATTTTTAATACTTTTTTTGCCGGCGTAACTTCCGGCAAAAAATATTGAAAATAATCCCGCGAAAAAAAGTATTTTCACTTTTTTAAGAGTATATTATTTTCAGACCGGGAAAAGATCCGTATGACGTCGGGCGAGCATCGCTCCCCTCTTCCGGTAGCCCCGGAGGCAGGCGGATCGCTGCCGGATCCGTTTTCGGAGGAGGGAAGGAAATGATACCGCGCTCGGTGATCGACGAGGTCGTCAGGCGGACTGACATTCAGCAGCTGATCGGAACATATGTCCCTCTCCGCAGATCCGGTTCAAACTATACCGGTCTGTGTCCCTTTCACTCCGAAAAGACACCTTCCTTTACGGTTTTCACAGGGAATCACGAAGGCTTTTACTGCTTCGGCTGCGGAGTCGGCGGCGACTGCATAACATTTATTAAAAAGATCGAGAACCTCGATTATACCGACGCGATAAGATTCCTTGCCTCGCGCGTCGGGGTCACCGTCGAGGAGACGCAGGACGAGAGGAAAGGTCCGACAAGAGAGCGGATCAGGGAACTGAATATCGCAGCCGCCAGGCTCTTTCACGCATATCTGCTCGACGAAAAGACCGGAAAGAAGGGTATGGAATACCTGACCTCCCGTCAGATCTCGCCGGCGACGATAAAGCACTTCTATCTCGGCTACGCCCCCGAAGACCCGGGCACCGTCGGCGCGAAGCTCCTGAAGCAGGGATTTACCGAGGAGGAGCTGCTTGCCGCCTTCATCTGCGGAAAGAACAGCAGGGGACTCTACGATTATTTCAGGGGTCGCGTAATATACCCGATAGTCGACACGACGAAGAACATCGTCGGGTTCGGCGGCCGCGTGCTCGGCGACGCGCTTCCGAAGTATCTCAACACATCAGACACCCCGGCGTTCAGAAAGCGGAGCACCCTGTTCGCCATGAACTACGCAAAGGAAAACTGTTCGAAGGGACTCATCCTTTGCGAGGGGTATATGGACGTCATCACCCTTCATCAGGCGGGCTTTACAAACTCGGTGGCGACTCTCGGCACATCGATCACCGACGACCACGCCCGCATGCTTTCAAAATACACAAAGACGGTTTATCTCTCATACGATTCCGACGAGCCGGGGCAGAAAGCCACGCTGAAGGCGACGGGAGCCCTTGAAAAGGTCGGGATCGACGTGAAGATCATCAGGATGTCGGGAGCGAAGGACCCCGACGAGTTCATAAAAAAATTCGGCGCGGACGCCTTCGGATCGCTGCTTACCGGGAGCGTAGGCGAGTTTGATTTCAAGCTGGACCGTATCCTCGCCGCCCATCCCAGGGACATTCCCGAGGAGCTGATCAAGGCCTCGGATGAGCTGAGCAGCCTTATCGCAGGATATTCGTCATCGGTCGAGAGAGATCTTTACATCACCCGTGTCTGCCAAAGGACAGGCCTGAAGGAGGCGTCGCTTTCGGAGGATGTCCGGCGAAAGATAAAAAAGAACAGCAACATCCGCGCAAGGCGCGATATGTCGGACGCTGTATCTATCGCGAACTTTCTCGGCGACAAGATCAAGCCCGAAGCTGCTTCAAACGTAAAGGCGGCGGCGGCAGAGGATACCCTGCTCGCTCTCCTTATGATGTATGACGAGTACAGAGCGGCGGCGGCGCGCGGAGAGATTCAGCTTTGCGCCGACGATTTTCCCACCGCCTTCGGAAGAAAGGTCTTCGAGGCCGTGATGAGGCTTGAGTCCTCCGGCGGTTTTGAATTCAGTCTGCTCGGCGGGGAGTTTTCCGACGAGGAAATGAGCCGGCTTGAGGCTCTCCGCGTAAAGCGCGAAGGCATCATGAACGGCAGGAAAGTCCTGGAGGACGCGGCCTCGGTCATGAAAGAAGAGACTCGGAAGATCAGGAACGGAACGGAGGCGTCGACCGGATCGGGAGACGCGCTCGCCGACCTTCTTGAAAAGAAGAGGCGCGCGCTGGCAGACGCAAAGACAAAGAAATCATAAAACAAGGACCGGCAGCCTTCCGGCATGCCGGTGACCCATATTATTTGAACAGAAAGCTGGTATTACAATGATTATCGACGACGAAAAGAAGGATACCGACGTATTTCATCTGCTCGAATCGGAGGATGTGACGGGGTACGATCTTGACGACGCCCTCTCGGACGATGACGATCTCGGGACAGATGACGATTTCGACTCGGCCGACGAGCCCGACGGAGGTCTGTCGGACGGAGACGCCGATCAGTTCCGCAGCGAGGTCGAAAAGTACAGCGACGCCGAGGCGATGGAGAGGATGCTCGAACGCGAAGGCATCCAGCTCGACGACCCGGTAAAGATGTACCTGAAGGAGATCGGAAGAGTTCCGCTTCTTAAGCCTGAGGACGAAAAGGAAAAAGCTGAAAAGATGAACGATCCCTCGGTCCCGGAGGACGAGCGCAAGAAAGCAAAGGACGAGCTCGTCACCGCCAACCTGCGACTGGTCGTCTCGATCGCGAAGAAGTATGTCGGCAAGGGAATGTTCTTCCTCGATCTGATCCAGGAGGGCAATCTCGGCCTTATGAAGGCGGTCGATAAATTCGATTATTCCAAGGGCTACAAGTTCTCGACATACGCAACCTGGTGGATCAGACAGGCCATCAACCGCGCCATTGCCGATCAGGCCAGGACGATCCGCATACCCGTTCATATGGTCGAGACGATACACAAGCTCTCGAGACAGCAGCGCCAGCTGCTCCAGGAGCTCGGAAGGGAAGCGACGATAGAAGAGCTTGCCAAGAAGATGGGAATCTCTCCCGAAAAGGTCCGCGAGACGCTGAAGATCGCGCAGGAGCCGGTCTCGCTTGAGACTCCGATAGGCGAGGAGGAGGACAGCCACCTGGGCGATTTCATCCCCGACGACGAGACCCCCGCTCCCGCTGATGCTGCATCTGCAAACATCCTGCGCCAGGTGCTTGAAAAGCAGCTCAATACCCTGACCCTCAGGGAAGAGCATGTGATCAAGCTGAGATTCGGACTGTACGACGGGCGCTGCAGGACTCTTGAGGAGGTCGGCAAGGAGTTCAATATCACCAGGGAGAGGATAAGGCAGATCGAGGCCAAAGCCCTGAGAAAGCTGAGACATCCCAGCCGCAGAAAGTATCTGACCGGATACTATGACTGAGATCCCGGCGGATGCCGATCCGTCGTCATGAATTGTGAAGGACTTCAACCGACCTTTTTTCGTCAGAACGGGTTCGCGGCATATCCGGGAAGCTGCTTTACTTGTAAAAAAATTGTAAATAATTCATTGCTCTTAACTTAATGTATTGACTTTATTATTTTTATGTAGTAAAATAATAGAACAAAGAAGTCGAATAAGCTTTTCATCCCTTGGAGGAGGATCTTCATTTATGAAAAAACGTTTCATCAGCCTGCTTCTTGTCCTGGTCATGCTTTTTTCTGCTCTGATCGGCTGTTCAAAGGAGGAAGAGAATCAGGAAATAAAAACTACAGAGCAGGCTTCGGAAACCGCCAAGACCGTTACGATGTATGTCGTGACCGAAAAGGAGGTCTCGGAGGAGACGGCCAATATGGTCTCCGAGGCGTTCAACCAGATCACAAAGGCAAAATTCAAGACCCGCGTCGTACTGACTTTTGTCACCTATGATAAATATTATGAAACCATCGAGGGAGTCATCGCGGACAACGCCGCCAGGGAGGCTCTCAAGGAAGAGTCTCAGAAAGCCCTGAAGGCTGCCAGAGCGGAAGCCAAGGCGATGGGGATCCCCACCGACTCGGCGTGGTTCGACGAGTTTTACGAAAAGAACCCGCAGTATGCCGAGTTCAGAGAGACCCAGGCGCTGACCGGTGACGACACCACCGCCGAGGAGACCGAGACCGTCGCGGTCTCGGGTACCGAGGACTTCTTCATCACACAGGTAAAATACCCCGAGGCAAAGAAGGGGCAGCTTGACATAATCTGGATCGACAGCTATGAGAGATATATGAACTATATCGAGCTTGACTATCTGTCCAGGCTTGACGACGAGCTCGGAGCCGGCTCCAAAAAGCTCAAGGAGTTCATCTCTCCCTCGCTTCTCGCATGGGCGAAATTTGCCGGAGGCGGAACTTACGCCATTCCCAACAACAACGTCGTCGGCGAGTATACATATCTGCTCCTCAACAAGAAATATATCGACAAATACAATTACGATCCTTCTCAGTTCATCAATCTCACCTCCGCCGATACCGCCAAGTATCTTGCCGATATCGCAAAATATGAGACGGTCCCCCCCATCATCGGCGAACTCCCGATAATCAACACCCTCTACTGGAACATCAACTTTGAGACCAGAGGAGTCGATTATGACGAGTTCTCGATCCTTGGCGAGTATTATATCCCGACAAGAACGATGGATCCCACATCAAGCGACAACAACCCGGTCTCGGTCAGAAACATCTTTACCGTCTCCAGCTACACCGATCAGCTCATGGCGATCCAGGAGTTCAAGGATGCCGGTTATATCAAGGCTGACGGCGGCGATAACGAGGAATGCGCTCTCCGCGTCGTAAAGGGCGGCAAGGAGCTTGAGGATATTTACAAGGACGATTATTACATCAACATCCTTGAGTACCCGAGGATCTCCGAGAAGGAAGTCTTCTCAAGCATGTTTGCCGTATCCTCCTTCACCGTAAGCCTTCCCAGAGCGATGCAGGTCGTGACATATCTTAATACCAATGAGGACCTTCGCAATATTCTTCAGTACGGTATCAAGGGCGTCCATTACGAGATCGATAACAACGGTGTCCTTCACCGTCTCAACGACGATTACATGATGAACATCAGAAATACCGGAAACGTATTCGCTGCGCATCCCGAAGAGGGGCTTGCTCCCGATTACTGGAAATATGGCAAGGCGCAGAATCTCGACATCAAGGCGGAGCTCCTCAACTGCTTCAGAATTGAAAAGAAGTTTCTCCCCGCAAGGGATGACGATCCCGAATACGGGTCTGCCGAAGAGGAATACCGGCTTGATTATAACGAACTTGTCGGTATCCTCAATGAATCGGCGGGCGTCAAGGAAAAGCTTGACAAGGTACAGAATGCCGCCGAACTCAAGGCGGTAATCGACGCCGCGTCGAAGCTGCAGGACAAGGCGATAAGGGCCCAGGCCAGATCGACCGAGACAGACGGGCTCTATTATATCTACTATAACTGGATGATGGACACCAAGCTCTTCATCCCGCAGGATTGAGATCGATAATCCTAACCGGTCGTTTTTCAGACTAAGTAAATATAAATACAGGGGTTGCTGACAGGTCCGCAGAGCGGACGGTTCAACAGCCCCTGTTTATTATACTGATCTATTCAGTCCGCGCAGTATTTGCGGCCCGGATACCTCTGAATCCCCGGAAGAACTCTGCGCGTCATTTGTATGCTGAAAGGCGGGCAAAAAAGCGCGGCCTTGTGGTGAACACATACCCTCTTAGCTCGTAAAAACCCGCGGAAGGCTATTTAGCGGTTCTCTATTTCTTGATGATCCCCAGAAGTCCGCGGGCGATCGATCTGCCCAGTTCACGTCCGACGGCTCCGAGGAGCGAGCCGGAGACCTTTGAGGCCGCCTTTTTTGCCGCGGTCGTTTTCTTTGATCCGGATGTCTTTTTGGTTCCCGACGAGGTTTTTTTACCGGTTTTTTTCCGGCTCTGTTCCGCTTTCTCCTCATCCTCTGCGGCAGCTTCCTCTTTTTCAGAGTCTTCCTTTATTATTTCATACGCCGACCGCCGGTCAAGGGTATCCTCATATTTTCCGAAATAGCTGTCGGATCCGATCGTCTCTGCGATCTCTTCCTCATTTGCGATACCCATCATCGACTGCGGAGGGAGGACCACCGCCTTCTCCGCGACGCAGGGACGGCCTTTTGCGTCAAGTGTCGAAATGACAGCTTCTCCGGTGCCGAGTCCGGTTATGGCTTCGGCGGTGTCGAAGGAGGGATTGCTCCTGAAGGAGTCTGCGGCCGCTCTGACAGATTTCATCTCCGCTGGAGTATAGGCCCTGAGAGCGTGCTGGATCTTGTTGCCGAGCTGCGAGAGAACGACTCCGGGGATATCCGATGGCTGCTGAGTGATAAAATAGACGCCGATCCCTTTTGATCTAATGAGCTTTACAAGCTGTTCAATGCTGTCAAGCAGCGTCCTGTTCGCGTTTCTGAAAAGCAGATGCGCCTCGTCAAAGAAGAAGACGAGCTTCGGCTTTTCGGGATCCCCGATCTCGGGCATCATCTCAAAGAGCTCGGAGAGAAGCCAGAGCATGAAGGTGGAGTAGAGAAGAGGCGAGCGGTAGAGTTTTTCGCAGCAGAGGATGTTTATCATGCCGCCGCCGGTCTCGGGATCGAATCTCATCCAGTCGTGAAGATCGATGGCGGGTTCTCCGAAGAAAATGCTCCCTCCCGCGTCTTCAAGCTGAAGAAGCGAACGCTGCAGGGCTCCGGCAGACTGCTTCGAGATGTTTCCGTATTCATTCAGGAGCGCCGACGCGTTCTCGGTGCACCAGACGAGCATCGCCCGAAGGTCTTTGAGATCGATGAGCTCCCATCCATTGTCGTCGGCGGCTCTGAATACGATCGACAGGACTCCCGACTGCGCGGGAGTCAGTCCCAGAAGTCTTGAGAGCAGCTCTGGGCCCATCCTGCTGACAGTGGTCCTGACCGGATGACCCTTTTCGCCGAAAACATCCCAGAATCTGACCGGGAAGCGTTTGAATTCGAAGCTTTCGGGATCGATGCCGATACCCGAGAGCCGTTTTTTTATCGCTTCGGATGCTTCGCCGGGTTCTATGCAGCCCGAGAGATCTCCTTTGATATCCGCAAGGAATACCGGAACTCCCATGTCTGAAAATGATTCGGCAAGCACCTTGAGCGTGACTGTCTTGCCGGTACCCGTCGCCCCGCATATGAGCCCGTGTCTGTTCGCCATCGAAGGGAGCAGGAACACCTCGTTTTCGCCCGAACCTATAAGTATCTTTTCGTTTTTAAACATGTCAGTCTCTCTCTTCGGGTTTTGACGGGAGTCCGCCGGTTCTCATGATCCTTGAGGAGTTGATCAGGACGGCGAAGGCTCCTATGTTATGGAAGAAGGCTCCGAATACCGGTGTTATTATCCCGAAAGCGGAAAGTATGATCATCGTAAAGCTTATCAGGACCGACATCACCAGGTTCTGATATATAATCTTCCGCGTTTTACCCGCAAGCTTAATTACGTAGGGTATGTTCTCCAGCCGGTTGTTCATCAGCGCGATATCGGCGGACTGGATCGCCAGATCAGAGCCCATAGCTCCCATCGCGATACCCACGTCGGCTTCCTTGAGCGCCGGAGCGTCGTTTATTCCGTCTCCGACAACTATGACCCCCTTCGAGCTTTCACGGATCTCCTTTACGTAAAGATACTTGTTTTCGGGCAGCAGATCCGAATAGAAGCCGTCGAGTCCCGCCTCGCCGCTGATCTTTTCAGCGGTGGTTTTTCTGTCGCCTGTAAGCATCAGTGCCCTGACGATACCGATCTCGCGGAGCTCGGATACCGTCGATCCGGCGTCGCATCTCAATGTATCTGCAAAGGAAAGAGCTCCAAGAGGAATTTCCGAATCCCCGGCGTATATTACGCTGACGGTCCCGTCGGCTTCAAATCCGTTTATATCGGGATCCTCCCGGGTGCCGCGGCTCATTCTGCCGAAGCTGACTTTTGTGCCCGGTCTTATCAGCGGCGAACCAGATGTATCCTTTCCGTCATCGTCATCAGGCGCAGAAAGGATCCTCGCGCTGACTCCGATCCCGGGGACCTCCTGCAGGTCGGTGACCGAGATCTCAGGCAGGCTTCTTGTCTTTTTTATCTCCGCGGCGTATTCACGGACGGCTGCCGAGACGGGATGTGACGAGCCCGCGGCAAGCGCTTCGGCCACTGCGAGCACCAGATCCTCCCGGCCTTCATCGCGGCTGAAAATGCCTGTGAGCGCCATCTCGCCCGACGTCAGCGTCCCGGTCTTGTCGAATACGACCGAATCTGCCTCGGTGATCTTTTCTATGAATTTCGAATTCTTGATGAGAATACCTCTGGATGTGGCGGAGGAGAGCGCGGCGACCATAGGCGCCGCGCTGACGAGCATCTGCCCGCAGGGGCAGGAGACCACGAGTATCGCCACGGCGACCGAAATATCGCTCTTGATAAGCGCGGCAGCTGCCGCGACCGCAAGTATAAAGGGGATGTAATAGCGCATGAACCTGTCGATCAGTCTCGATTCGGGAGTGTCCATCTTCTCCGACTGCTCGAGCAGTTTTATTACGTTTGAGAATGAGGTGTCTGAGTATTTTCTGTCCACCCTTACCGTCAGCATTCCGTCGATATTGACCGTCCCCGCGTAAACTTTGGATCCGGGAGACACTCTGGCGGGCTCGGGTTCCCCTGTCAGGGATTTCTGATCGATGAAGGAGGTCCCTTCGATCACGGTCCCGTCGGCGGCAAATCCTGTGCCGGGGCGGACGAGGATACTGTCGCCGATCTCAAGAGAATCGGCGCTGACGGTCTCGGTATCTCCTCCCGGCTTTATCAGGATCGCGGTCGACATCTGCATGCGCTTCAGACCTTCGATCGCCTGTCTGCCGCCCATTATGCTTCTTTCCTCGAGAATGTGGGCTGCGTTGAGTATCAGGGGTATGAGGATCGCCGTGATGAGCTGGCCCGAGAAGAAGCAGGCTATGACCGCGATCGAGACCAGTATCTCCATCGATCTGGTCAGATTCCTGCCGATTATCCCGCTGACGGCGCTGATAAGTATCGGTATGAGCTCCGCTGCGATACCGACCGTGAAGATCAGGGCTTTGACCGTCTGCCGTTCGGGGAAAACCCGGCCGATTATAAGTCCGATCACGAGTGCCGCGATGCCGACCGACCCGGTTATCACGTCGGTGATAATATGCTTTTTGCCTTCCTCCGAGAGATTGTTTCTTGCTATCGAATCGAGGCTGTTTTTAGCGATATGATCTATGTTTTCCAATTTCCGCCCCTCAGTCTCCCTTCAGAATGATCCTGCTCTCCGAACCGGCGTCGGTTATCCTGACAGTGCCGATCTTCGACATAAGCGCCGTGATCTTTTCGCTGTAGATCCTGGTCTTTACCGTTTCGGGACTTTTTGTAAATTCCTCAAGGACGCCGTTGAACTCCGCCAGAGCGGTCTCGGCAGCCGCAAGAGAGGAAGAGGAGTAGGCCGAGGCCGAGGAGATCAGCGCGGAAGCTGAGGCCTGGGCCTGAGGAATGACCGTTTCGCGGTACTGCTTTGCGTTTTCCAGTCTCGTCGCGGCGGTCACCTTTGCGCTGTTGACATAATCGTAGATCTCTCTGACCTCAAGAGGCATCGATACATCGGTGAGTTCGACCGTTCTGACCGTGATCCCGGCTCCTGCCAGGTCGGCGAGCGCCTGCGTGCGTTTGAGAACGCTGTCGGCGTAGTCGAGCTTGCCGCTGGTCAGAAGCTCGTCTGAAGAGATCGAGGCGGCGGCGTCGATCATGGCGCTGCTTACCGAGGCGGTCAGGAAGGAGGTCGCGTCGGAGAGATTAACGGTATATGCCACGGGATCTGATATCACATACTGGACCGAGGCCTTGACTATGCAGAGGTTCCGGTCGCCGAGTATCACGTAGCCGTTGTGCTGATAGCTTGACATCCTGGTCCCGGTATAGTGCGTGGTGACTTCTATCTTGTTGACCGCTCCGGTGGGAACGGTTACCACTTCGTCGATTATATAGGGGAAAGCGAGCAGGAGTCCGGGCTGTTTCACCTGCTCCTCATATGTGTTGCCGACGAGCTTTCCGAACCTGAATACGAGGCCTACCTCGCCGCTTTTGATGATCCTAAGGCCTGACAGCGCGATGAAGACCGTAACGATCGCGGCGATCACGGCAAAATATTTCGTCAGCGAGCCGAGGATCTCGGCGAATGCCTTTCTGCCGTCGATCGCCTCCGAGTCCCTGTTCTTCCGGCTCATTGCTGCCCCCCGGCCTGTCCGGCGTTCTTTATCAGTTCTGTGACGGCGGCGGTCAGGGCATCCGCGTCTTCCTTCGGCAGCTGGGAGAGAATGTATGTCAGGTCCTCCGCGAGCGTCTTGTCTCCGGTGTCGTCGGAACCGGGCCCCGACTGAGACTGCCCGTTCTCGAGCATCTCGGAATATCCCTTGAGGACAGAGAAGGGATAGGTCGAGGTGTCGACGATCAGCACGGTGCTGTCGCCGACCGATGCGACCAGCGTGTCAAGCTGACGCAGGAAGGTGAAGAGCTCGAGATTTGCCTGTTCCGCCTCGGCATAGATCGCCGCGACCGCGGCTTCAGCCTCGGCTCTTATCTTCGATGCCTCGACGGTCCCGTCGGCTATGATCGAGGCTGCCTCGGCATCCGCGTCGGTCCTGATCTTGCTGGCGTCGCGTTCGGCGTTGGCAAGTATCGTGTCTATGTCCTTCTGCCTCTCGGCGGTCATCTGATCGAAGACGCTCTGCAGGTTGGTATCGGGCAGCGAAAGCCTGAGGATCCTGACAGATATTATCTCGATGCCGTAGTTATTCCGGCATTTTTCGGCTACCGCCGAGGTTATCTCATCCTGGATGGCTTCGGTTTTTACCGATTCCTTCTCAAGCGAGACGAGATTCGAAAGGGTATAGGATCCCATCGTGCTGTTGGTGGCGCTGAAGACCTGGTCTCTTAAGAAGACCGAGACGTCTCCTGAAGACCCGACGCTGTTGTGATAGAGAAGAGGATCGGATATCTTCCAGATAACATATGGCTGAATAATAATGTTCCTTTTGTCCTTCGTGATCGTCTCGAGGCTGTTCGTCTCATAATACTGCAGACGCCTGTCATACGTGACGACCTTTTCGAAGGGCCAGGGGAGCCTGAAATGCAGTCCGGCCTCAGATGTCGATATCCTGGGAGCACCGAATCTGAGCACTATCGCGCAGTTTCCTTCCTTTACTCTGTAGGTGAAACCGAACCAGAGCAGCAGGATGACGACCGCTACGGCAAGGATGATCCGCAGGATCCTTGAGCCCTGAGATTTTTCTTTAGCTGATGATTTCATATCTGTTCTGTCCTTTTCCGTCTGCGTTCGTCAGTTTGAGAGACCCGCGGGTATCCCGCCGTACCAGATCCTTGAAGAGTCGATGCCTTCTCCGAGAATTATCAGCTTTGTCGTCGAGTAGGCGCCGGTCAGGGCGGTGTTGAATTTCAGAGCCCTGTAGGCATCTCCGTATTTGCTGTCGGCCTCGACGCTTGCCATGAACTCTGAAACGGCAGCCTCGGCGGCGGCAGTCTTTGAAAACTTCTCGGCGGTTGCGGTGTTGACCGCGGTGCTTTTCGCGGTCTCTGCTTCGGCTATGACCCGTGAGGCGTATCCCTCTGCCTCAAGCATATACTGTTCTGCTTTGATCCCGGCGCTTATCAGCTCCTGATATTTTCCTGCGACCTCGATCGGCGGGTGTATCGACTCAAGCACCACCGAGATCAGCTCGAGTCCGGTCCCCGGCGTGCCGTCGTCGGACTCCAGCCTTTCTTTCAGCATCGAGAAGAAGCTGTTCGAAAAATCGCTCCTGTCGACCGAAAGAAGAGTCTCGAGATCGGAGGTGACCAGAGTCGAGGTCATGAGCTCGTAGGCGGTGCCCGAGAGGAAGGAATCCGGAGAGGGTCCGAATCTGATGTAATCGGCAAGATCGGATATCTTATATTCTATTCTGAGATTGACCGAAACGAGCTGGTTTCCGTCACCGAGCAGGAGCTTGAACTCCTCGCCGCCGTGGAGCTGAGTCCAGATCACGTCGGAAGGAGTAGTTGAAATATAGCCTACTGTTATTGATTTGACCGCTTCGGTCTCGTATTTTTCAACCCGGTCGATCGGATAGGGGAGCGTCAGGTGAAGCCCCGGCTCGAGAAAATCCTTCCTGAGTCTGCCGAACCGGTAAACAGCCCCTTTTTCTGACGGAGCTATCTCGACAAGCCCTGTCGCCGCCCAGAGGAAGGCGAGACTCAGGACCAGCGCGAAAGGCAGGATCCTTTTGACCAGCCGGATGCTGAAAAGCGATCTCATCGAGATGCCGGTGTTCTTCTCCAGATAACCGATCACTCCGATATCCGACGAGCCCGACAGCGGGACGGGCACCGTGAGGTCGGGCCCCGCAGCCAGCTCTTTCCTGATCGCTCTTGCGGCGAATGAGACGGCAAAGAAGGCGGCGCAGTAGAAGAAGATACAGGAAATGATTATTACAGCGATCTTCTGAATGTCAAGCGAGAAAAGGAGCTTCGCGATCTCAGACAGCGCGCAGGCGGCGACCGCAACCCTGCCTGCCGCCGTATATGATCTTGAGGAGGATATCAGCGCGGCGTCCCCCGGCGTCCGTGCGGAGAAATTCTTGAGCAGGCGGTCGGAGGCGATCAGGACCGAGAATATTACCGCCATCAGGACAGCTGTCGGCCAGCCGACCCTTCCAAGAGAGGTCTTCCTTGTCAGTAGGAGAAGGAAGGCCGCGATAACGCAGGCGAAAAGAAGGACTGCAGCGATTCCTCTGATAAGGATCGAACGGCGGTCAGGGTGGCAGGTCCGGCCCTGTCCGTCGCGCTTTCCTGCTTCCTCTTCGTCGGCCAGAGCTGCAGAGCCGTCTGTTTCCTCCAAAGAAGCAAGGTCGGTTTTTGCTTTCCGCGGCAGGAACAGTGGCAGAGCGGAGACCGGGAAGAGAAGCAGCAGGATTCCGGTCAGGCCGAAGGGAGTGTAATATGTCGCGAACCAGAGTGCGGCAAGCAGGATACCGAAGGCCGCCGGAACGGCAAATGCGATAAGGAGCAGCAGAAGGCTGCCGCCCGGCCCGCGGATACCGTGAAGGGTATGAGATGACTGTTTTTTGTTTTTCATTTTCCGGCGATCCCCCTGTCCTCCTTGGCGATCAGAAACATATCAGAAAGGTAGTAATCTCCGTTTTCGACAGATATTTCCGAGAATCTCCCGGCGGTCCCTTCGTAGAGGAAGATCATCGGCATGCAGCTGTCTATGATCTCGGATCTTATCTCGGTGACAGAAGCGGGTACGCAGATGATCCTGAGATTCTGATCATAATAGAACAATCCGCCCAAGAGGCGTGTGATCAGGTTGCCGAGATCGGCGTGCCTCAGGTTGTAGCAGTCGGAGAACAGAGCGCTTCCGGTGACCGAAAGAGAAGGAAGATCTGCCGACGGCATCGAGGTGCAGTAGGAGAAGCAGGCATCGCCGGCTTCGGCCACCGAAGCTCCGTATACCAGCTTCAGTTTGTCGCAGAATGAGAAGGCCTGCGGTCCGAGGCAGCGGACGCTTGACGGAAGGTAGACAAAGACGGTGTCAGGCTTTTCAAGAAGCAGTCCCCCGGCGACGGATTTTGTCCCGTCGGGCACCCTGATGAACCGCGAGGAGCCGTTGTACGCCAGCAGGACAGAGTCAAATGCGATCACGAAATCGAGAGAGCCGAAGGAAGAGATCCAGGGAGTGTTTCCGAAGGCTTCGACGCCTACGAGTCTTACCGAGCCTCCGTTCTTGACCTCTCTGAGCGACGTGCAGCAGTAGAAGGCGGTCTCGCCAACCGACGTTATCCTGTTCCCGAGGTCGACAGACAGCAGTATCGGGTTGTTGACGAAAGCCGACTGACCGATCGAGATGACCTCGTGGCCGTCAAGCTCCTCCGGAACCCTCATCTCGTATTCGCTTCCGAAATATGAGGTGATCTGGGCTTTTCCTTCTGAATCGAGCAGATATGTGAATTCACCGCAGGTGTATTCTTCCTTTCCGGCGGCAATGAATGCCGGGGAGGTGTAGGAGCTTTTATCCGGCGTCCTGGAAAAATCAAGCGGCCCGGCCGGCTTTGAACCGTAGGAGATGAAGCTCCTCGTGCAGACCTCGTTCCCCGAGGTGAAGTCGATCGAAGAAAAGCCCCGTTCTTTCCCCCCGTAGGAGACCGAAGTCAGCGATCCGCAGTCGCCGAAAGCGTCTTCACCGACCGTTTTGAGCGATTTCGGTAAATATACCGTCTCAAGCGACGTGCAGCTTCTGAAGGCTTCTTTCCCTATCGACGAGACCTTTCCGATGACGGGGAAGACAAGCGACGTGCATTTTGTGAAGGTGTAGTCGGGGATCGATCCGAGAGAGGAAACGTCGGCGTAGGCCAGGGATGTGCATTCGAAGAAGACTCGGACGCCGAAGGACCTTACCGAACCGGGAAGGACGACCGAAGAAAGGGAGGTGCAGCCCGAGAAGGCGTCGGATCCTATGCTCTTCAGTTTTTCAGGGAGCGAAAGCGACGTCAGCGACAGGCAGCCTGAAAAAGCTGACGGGCCGATAGACTTCAGAGAACCGGTGCCCGAGCATTCGGTCAGGTTGGAGCAGTCGCAGAAGGCTCCGGTTTCAAGCGCAGAAACGCCTCCGATGTGTGCGTAGGTCAGGTTGGGACAGGAGGAGAAGGCATATTTTCCGACCGTCCCGCAGTCTATGACTATGAGCGCATAAATGTCGGTCCTTCCGGAAAAGGCCTCGTCGGCTATCCGTGTCACCCGGTGGCCGTCGGCGGTCGCGGGGACCGTCAGGATCATGTCCTCTCTTGTGTCGCTTCCGGTGATTACCGCGGATCCGTTTTCATACAGTGAATAAATCAGACCGTCTGAACTTCTGTTTCCTTCCGAGACTATCGCGTATTCGGGTTCGGAGCAGGAAGAAAAGAGGGAAATCGCAAAAAGAAGCGCGAGCAGGGAAGAACAGACCGAAAGCCTATTATGAAGGATCCTATTTTTCATTGTCATCCTGTGTGATGAATTCAATCTTGTCATTGTAACCGACCTGCAAATCAGAATTGTTGGTTTTGGGGGGCAGACGCTTAAGCGGATCGTATAGGTAACTGCCGCAGATCTGATCCGAACGTGTCACTCCGAGCTTTGGACAGAGTATCTTGTCCTCATCCGACAGCTTCCTGCCGTACTGACAGTTCGAACAGTTCTTTTCGACTCCGTTTACCGTGGATTTTTGATAAGAGAGAGCGCTGAACATACGCCTGTTGTCCTCGGAGATCTCCGCCGCCGTCTTGTTGGCGGTGAAGCAGAGAAAGCCGCAGGCGATGTAAAGGAAGAGTGTGAGGAAGGAAATGATCCCGAATCCGATCTCGAAGCTGCCGGTCCGGCTTTTCCCGGTGAATGAAAAGGCCACCACCGATTCGTAACCGTTCAGATCGGGTTTGAGCAGTGTGATAAAAAAGACCAGATCGAGAATGAAGAAAAAGAGCGTGAGGACAAGGAGAGCGAGGCGGCCGCGCGGTTTCGTGATCCCGCTTGAGCAGAAGATGGTGTTGAACCCGAAAAATACGATGCCGACGGATGTCGCGGCATGAAGTCCGGTGAGGTCAAGAAAACCGTCGGATATACCCGATGTATCGGCTCCGAGTGACGCGGCAAAGCCTTTTATGTCCGAGAATATAAACACCGTCAGAAGGACATAGATCAGCATCGATATGAAATATACCGAAAACTTTCTGGCGAGAGATGCTCTGCGCAGGCAGATAAAGACGGCGGCCGCGGTAAGAAGAGGAAGGATCACGGCGGTCAGAAGCACCGCCGCCTGATCCGAAAGGCCCAGATCTCGCAGTGTCAGTCCGAAGTAGAAAAGCATCCTTCCGGCCCATTCGAAAACACCCGATGAGACGAACATTATACATTATTCCTTAATTAACAATATTATTTTCAATATTATAACATTTTTTTCGGTCAAAGTCAACCGATCGGGAAGTCGATGACAAGGACGAGACCACTTTTTTTTTGTAAACTATTGACAATCAGACAAAAATTTGATATTCTTATTTCTGCCTCGAGCCGTAGGGATACCGGGCAACGCCCCGACTGTCCCGGGAGGTCGTCCGGGAGGACGGACAGGGCACGAATCGATGATATGCAGGCGGTATCTTATGTCAAACGAAACTACCGGTACGATAATAAAAAAATATGTTAATCTTGAAGACGGCAGCTGCCTTTCGGATCTCTTTGGCACCTGTGACGCCAACATCAGACTGATCGAGGATTTCTTTTCGGTCAGGACATCTGTGTCGCAGGGGCAGGGAGATTCCGGAAGCGCCGTTATCACGGTCTCCGGGACCGACGGAAAAAAGACGGCCGACGCCGCAAAGACAATATCTATCCTCTGCGACATAATAAGGGAAAAGGGCGTGCTCGGCGAGCAGACTCTGCTCTATGTCGCCGGGATGGTCAGGGACGGACAGGACAGCGAGCTTTCCGGATATGACAGCGACTGCATCTGCGTATCCTCAAAAGGAAAGCCGATCAGGCCCAAGACCGTCGGTCAGAAGAAATACGTCGATCTGATCCGCAAGAACACCGTCACTCTGGGGACCGGCCCCGCGGGCACCGGAAAGACATTTCTTGCCGTTGCGATGGCGGTCAAGGCGCTGAGAGACCGCCAGGTCAGCAGGATCATACTGACCCGTCCGGCGATAGAAGCCGGCGAGAAGCTGGGATATCTGCCGGGGGATCTTCAGTCGAAGATCGACCCATATCTCCGTCCTCTTCACGACTCGCTCGGCGAGCTGATGGGCGTCGAGAATTATCAGCGGGCGGTCGAGAAGCAGACCGTCGAAGTTGCTCCCCTGGCGTATATGAGAGGCAGAACGCTTGACGATTCCTTCATAATCCTCGACGAGGCGCAGAACGCGACATTCGAGCAGATGAAGATGTTCTTGACAAGGCTCGGGAACAATTCAAAAGCCGTCGTCACCGGGGATCTGACTCAGACAGACCTTCCGTCGGGTCAGATGAGCGGCCTTTGGTCGGCCGTCAGGATACTTGACGGTATAGAGGGTATCGCCGTACACCGGTTCAGCGAGAAGGACGTGGTCAGGCACAAGCTCGTTCAGCAGATCATCCTGGCTTACGACAGGTACGAGAAGGAACGTCAGCAGCACGAAAGACAGCTTCACAATCCGGGAGAAAGGACCGGCCGCAAATGAATCTTTATATCGACTATTCCGTCAGAATCAGAAAAATACAGGTGACCGAAGAGACGAAGCAGCTCGTCTTCCGGGCGATAAAAGCCGCGCTTGAATATGAAAAGGTAAAGACCGACTGCGAGGTCTCGGTGACCTTCGTATCCGACAGGCTCATCAGAGAGTACAACCGTACATACCGGTCGATCGACCTGCCGACCGACGTCCTTTCTTTCCCGATCGCCGCGAACGGCAATCTGGAGGAGGCCTTCGACGGAGAACGCTGTCAGCTGGGAGATATCGTGATCTCGCTCGAGCGCGCCGCGGCGCAGGCCGAGCTTTACGGTCACTCTCCCGAGCGCGAGACGGCTTTTCTCGCTGTCCATTCGGTCCTCCATCTTCTCGGATACGATCATGAAAGAGGAGAGGAAGAGGACAGGCTGATGAGAAGAAAGCAGCGTGCTATCATGAAAAAGATAGGGTTGGGTATCTGATATGTTTCCGAAGGAGATCTTTTTCGGCCTGACGATGTACGACATTCTTCTCGGTGTCGCAGTCGTCGCCGCTATCGCGATATTCACATATTTTTCAAACAGAAGAAAGCTCAACTACCGCCTGCACAATTTCATCCTGATCGATACTGTTCTTGCGGTCATACTGGGATACGGGTTCGCGGTGCTTTTCCAGGCGCTCTGGAACTTTCTGGAGACAGGTGTGTTCGTGCTGAGCCGCAATACCGGAGCCACCTTCCTCGGCGGACTTATCGGCGGTGCAGCCGTGTTTTTCGGCGTTTACTTCATCGCCGGCGCCTTCGTTTTCAAGGACGGGCTTAACCGCAGAAAACTGCCCGGTATCCTGGATATCATAGCTGTCTGCATACCCGCGGCTCACTCGATCGGGAGACTGGGATGTCTCTGCGCGGGATGCTGTCACGGAAAGCCCACCGACGCGTGGTACGGGATCTATATGGTGAATCTCGGAAAACGTGTCGTTCCGACTCAGCTGTTCGAGGCGCTCTTCCTCGCAGCGCTCGCAGCCTTTCTCTTCGTCAGGGCGTTGAAGAACAAAAAATTCAACATGCCTTTGTATATGGCAGCCTACGGCGTCTGGAGATTCCCGATGGAGCTGCTCCGGGATGACGACCGCGGACAATCCTTCATAAGTTTTCTTACTCCATCTCAGCTGATCTCGATCCTTCTCATAGCCGGCAGCGTTGTCCTGTTTATAGTCCTGAAGAGAGCCTACGCGTGGGCGGACGCGAAAGAAAAGACGGATAAGCCAGCCTCCGGAAGTGCTGCTGAAAAGGAGTCTGAGTGAAAGAACCGAGAGATCTGTCTGCGGCGGACTCCGGCTCCGCCGGGACCGGCGACCGGCAGGGCAATCCCCCGGAGGAGCAGGGTTCGGGACGTAAGAAAAGCGGGCGGAACGCCCGGCTCATGTTTGTATATCTCGCAGCCTGCGCCGCCGCGCTTACCGCGATTGAGATAATCAGACCGGCATGGTCTGCAGACGAAATAAAAAGCGGCATGATCCACGTCGTCGTCACAAGGCTTCTCGGCGCCGCCGCCTTTCTTCCTCTGCTGATAAGATCGGGATACCGTGTCACCCGCTTCACCGACAGAAAGCCTCTCCGGGGGATCCTCATATCGCTCCCGGCGCTTGCGGTGGCGGTAAACAATATTCCCCTCATCGGTCTCGCGACCGGGGAGGTGAAGATCATAAGAAGCGGGATCTATATGCTTCTGTTCGTGGCCCAGGCGGTATCAATAGGTTTGTTTGAGGAGATCGCGTTCAGAGGAGTGCTTTTCCCGGCGATACTGGAAAACCGCAGAAGCACGAAAAAGAGCATCTTCTGGTCGACTGTCATCTCCTCCGCCGTATTCGGCGGGATCCATCTCTTCAATCTGCTGCTTGGCGCCGGTCCGGGAGGCGTGCTGCTTCAGGTCGGATACTCCTTCCTTATCGGAGGCATGTGCGCTGTGGTCCTGATCCACACCAGATGCGTCTGGATCTGCGTGCTGATTCATTCTGTCTTCGATTTCGGCGGATTCTTTACAGAAACCGTCGGAGAAGGAAGGATATGGGATCCGGTCACTGTCGCTCTGACCGCGCTCCTGGGAGTCGCGGTCCTTGTGTTTATGCTCGGCGTCATGTTCAGGACGGGTCCCGAGGATGTCGACGGGATCTATCCGCCGAAGGATGACGGGGATCCGGATCGCGGGACAGATGACAATTAAAAAAAGGGGGTGTTAAAAAAGTCCGACTTTTTTAACACCCCCGCACATGTCACGGCCGGGAAACCGTGACATGTGCCGATCTTTTTCGTTTTTTGCCGGAAAAACATCATTTTTTCGAGCATTTCAGAGCAAAAACGGCAGGGTAACCTGCCGAGAAAAACGCCGTGGGGTTGTTTAAAAACTCGGCACGCGAGTTTTTAAACAACCCCCTTTTGCCATTTTTTAATCAGTCCGCCTGCGTCTTGAAGCCGTCGGCGTATGCGGTCGCAAGCCGGTCGCACCTTTCGTTGTAAGGATGTCCGGAATGACCTTCTATCCATTCGAAAGAAACCGCGTGCTTTTCGCAGAGATCGGTTAGCTTCTCCCAGAGATCGCAGTTGAGCGCCTGAGATCTGTCAGCTTTTTTCCAGCCGTTTTTTCTCCAATTTTCAACTCTCCCGAGGTTGATCGAATCGACGGTGTATCTTGAGTCGCTGACGACCCTGACCCTGCTTCTGACATTGAGCGCCGAAAGAGCTGATATCACGGCGGTCAGTTCCATTCTGTTATTGGTGGTCGCTTCCTCGCCTCCGGCGAGGATCTTCTCGTTCTGACCGTAAACTATTATCGCTCCCCATCCGCCCCGGCCGGGATTCCCCCTGCAGGCACCGTCGGTGTATATGACGACTTCGGGCAGTGCTGTTTCCATGATGAATCTGTTAGCTCCTTGTATCGGTTCGTTTTTCTTTCCATATGATTTTACCACAATTCCGAGATTATTTCAACCATGAATTTTGAATTGGATAAAAATTCAGTCTTCGCCCGGTTTTTGGTGGAATACGGGCCTGAAATCGCGGAATTTGAATTTTTAAGTAACAAAATACTTCAAAAACGGTGATATTTACTGTTGATTTTTTCTGTTTTTTGTAGTATAATAAATTATTATTAAATTTTTAAAGGAAAACCGTTCAGCCATGAATACCAGTTTATCGATGGAAAAGGACTTCAAATATCTTGCCGACAGGTACAATCCCGACGGTGAGTTCGAAAACAAGCTCTATGTTCAGTGCAACGCGAAGCGGGGGCTCCGCAACGCGGACGGCACGGGTATCGTCGCCGGGATCACGAGGATAAGCAACGTTCACGGATATCTGGTTGACGAATACGAGCGTGTGCCGGTCGACGGCGAGCTCTTCTACCGCGGGATAAACATATCCGATCTGCTTGACGCCTGCACCGAGGAGGACAGATTCGGTTATGAGGAGGCATCCTGGCTTCTGCTGTTCGGGGAGCTTCCTACCCGAAAGGATCTCGAGCTCTACAGCCGGCTTATAGAAAACTGCCGCAAGATCCCGAACAATTTTATCGACGACGTTATAATGCGCGTACCCAGCAACGATCTGATGAACAAGCTGGCGGGCAGCGTTCTGGCGCTCTATCCTTACGACATAAATCCCGACGACACCTCCGAGGTCAATTCGCTCAGGCAGTCGATGGAGCTTATCGGAAGACTGCCTGTCATGATGGTCGCCGCGTATCAGGCCAAGAGAAGGGCATACGACTATAAGAGCATGTATCTTCACATGCCGCTCGACGGCCTTTCCACCGCCGAAAACATCCTTTCGACTCTCAGAGCCGACAGGAAGTACACCCGCGAGGAGGCGTTGCTGCTCGACCGCTGCATGATCCTGCACGCCGAGCACGGAGGAGGAAACAACTCCGCCTTCGTCTGCCGCGCCGTCACCTCATCGGGCACCGACATTTATTCGGCGATCTCGGCCGCCATAGGGGCTCTCAAGGGCCCGAGACACGGCGGCGCGAATCTCAAGGTCTGCGCGCAGCTCGACGAGCTTAAGGCGAATATAAAGGACGTCCGAGACGACGACGAGATCACCGCCTATCTGAAGAAGATCCTCGCGAAAGAGGCGGGGGACGGATCGGGGCTGATCTACGGAATGGGACACGCGGTCTATACCCGCAGCGATCCCCGCGCAATTCTTCTCAAGAGAGAAGCGAAAAAGCTGGTCGCCGCCAAGGGATTTGAGGAGGACTTTATCCTGCTTGACGCCGTAGAGAGGCTGTCGCCCGCGCTGCTGAACGAGAAGAAGGAATTCTCGACCGGCATCTGCGCGAACGTCGATATGTATTCCGGCCTTGTATACAGCATGCTCGGCATACCGAGAGAGCTCTTCACTCCGCTCTTCGCCGTCGCGAGGATGTCGGGCTGGTGTGCGCACAGGCTCGAGGAGATCCAGACCAGCCGCCGCATCATGCGCCCGGCATACCGGCCGCTCTCCCAGAAGCGGGAATACACAAAGCTCGCCGACAGGTGACCTGCTTCCGGAGCGGGATATCCTGTGCCGTCCCCAAAGGCGGCTGACAATTGACAGATCAAGGAGGATAAGTGATATTATGGGACAGACAATCGCTGAAAAGATCATATCTGCGCACCTGCTGTCGGGCAGCATGGTAAAGGGAGAGGAGATAGGTCTCAGGATCGATCAGACTCTGACGCAGGACGCCACAGGGACCATGGCATATCTTGAATTCGAAGCGATGGGTATCCCGCGTGTCAGGACCGAGCTTTCGGTCGCCTACATCGATCACAACACCCTTCAGTCGGGTTTTGAAAACGCCGATGACCACCGCTATATCGCCTCCGCCGCGAAAAAGTTTGGACTGAAGTTTTCAAGACCCGGAAACGGGATCTGCCATCAGGTCCACCTTGAGCGGTTCGGAGTTCCCGGAAAGACGCTGATCGGCTCAGACAGCCATACCCCGACGGGCGGTGCTCTCGGGATGCTCGCCTTCGGCGCCGGAGGCCTCGACGTCGCCGTCGCCATGGGCGGAGGGGCATATTACATTACGATGCCGAAGATGACAAGGATCAACCTTACCGGGAGCCTCTTGCCCTGGGTCTCGGCAAAGGATATCATCCTCGAGGTCCTGAGGATCATGTCTGTCAAGGGTGGCGTCGGCAAGATCATCGAGTACGGCGGGGAAGGGATTATCGGACTTTCGGTCCCCGAAAGAGCTACAATCACGAATATGGGAGCCGAGCTGGGAGCCACCACCTCGGTCTTCCCGTCTGATGAGGTGACCAGAAGATTCCTTGCCGCCGAAGGCAGAGAGGACTGCTGGAAACCTGTATTTCCTGATCCCGACGCCGTTTATGACGAGGTCATCGACATCGATCTCTCGAAGCTCGAGCCTGCCGCCGCCTGCCCGCACAGCCCCGACGCGGTAAAAAAGGTATCCGAGATAGGGAAGATAAAGATCGATCAGGTCTGCATCGGCTCCTGTACGAACTCCTCCTTCACCGACATGCTGAAGGCGGCTTATATCCTCAGGGGGAAGACCGTCGCCGAGAATGTTTCGCTGACGGTGACGCCCGGCTCGAAGCAGGTCTACTCGATGCTTGCCGGGTGCGGCGCGCTCAAGGATCTGATCGACGCCGGAGCCCGCGTGCTCGAGTGCACCTGCGGCCCCTGCATCGGAATGGGTCAGTCGCCGTCGAGCGCCGGAGTGTCCCTGCGCACCTTCAACAGGAACTTCCAGGGCAGATCGGGCACAAAGGACGCGAGCGTCTATCTGGTCTCGCCCGAGACTGCGGCGGTGTCGGCCCTGACCGGTGTCCTCACCGATCCGCGCGAGGAGGGAGAAATGCCAAGGTTTGATTTTCCGCCGAGATTCGCGATCAACGACAATCTGATCGCAGATCCCGCGCCAGAATCCGAGGCGGCCTTTCTATCTACCGTGAAAGGCCCCAACATAAAGGAATGCCCGTCAGGCAGGCCGCTGCCCGCCTCTCTTGCCTGTGCCTGCACCCTGAAGGTCGGCGACAATATCACGACCGACCATATCATGCCCGCCGGAGCGAAGATACTTCCTTTCAGGTCGAACATCCCAAAGCTCTCGGAATTCTGCTTTGCAGTCTGCGACGAGGATTTTCCTAAGAGATCGAAGGAGGCCGGCGAGGGCATAATTGTCGGAGGAGAGAACTACGGTCAGGGCTCGTCCAGAGAACACGCGGCGCTGGTGCCGCTCTATCTCGGAGTCAGGGCGGTGATCGCAAAATCCTTCGCGAGGATCCACGCCGACAATCTCGTAAACGCCGGGATTCTGCCGCTGGTATTTGAAAACAGCGACGACGCTGACAGGATATCGGTGGGAGACATGCTGAAGCTGCCGTCGGTGGGCATGGAGATAGCCGAAGGAAGACCGGTCACCCTCGAGCTTCCGGACGGTGACAGGATCATGCTCAGGACAAAGCTCAGCGAGCGTCAGAAGAAGATCCTCATGGCCGGAGGCCTTCTCAGATACACCGTGCAGTCGCCGGGCTGACCGGTGCCGCTGAGGGCAGTCAGGGTCATCCCGGCTGTCTTCGGAACCGATAAATATTTCTTGAATAAAACTCATAGCAGGAGTGACCGATGGAAAAGATCAGGATGAAGGTCCCGCTCGTCGAGATGGACGGGGACGAGATGACGAGGATCATCTGGAAAAAGCTGAAGGATGAGCTTATACTTCCTTATATCGACCTCAAGACCGTATATTTCGATCTGGGACTCCCCGAGCGCGACAGAACGAACGACAGGGTCACCGAGGAGGCCGCTCTCGCCGCGAAGGAATACGGCGTCGCCGTAAAATGTGCGACGATCACCCCGAACCGGCAGCGCGTCGAGGAATACGGCCTGCACGCGATGTACAAATCCCCCAACGCCACGATCAGGGCGATCCTCGACGGCACCGTCTTCCGTACGCCGATTATCGTCGGTAATATCAAGCCCGCCGTAAGGAACTGGAAGAAGCCGATCACCATAGCCAGGCACGCCTTCGGAGACATCTACAAGGCATCCGAGATCGCGACCGACCGCGGCGGACGTGCCGAGCTGAGATTCATACCGAATGAAGGAGAAGAGACCGTCCTTCAGATCTGCGACCTTGACGAGCCGATGGTGCTTCAGGGGCAGTTCAACAAGGACTCGTCGATCAGATCCTTTGCCCACTCCTGCTTCAGATACGCTCTTTCGGCTAAGCAGGATCTCTGGTTCTCGACGAAGGATACGATCTCGAAGCAGTACGATCAGACCTTCAAGCTGATCTTTCAGGAGATCTACGACACCGATTACCGAAAGCGGTTCGAAGAGGCCGGGATAACCTATTTCTATACACTGATCGACGACGCCGTCGCCAGGGTGATAAGATCAGAAGGCGGTTTTATCTGGGCCTGCAAGAACTACGACGGAGACGTCATGAGCGACATGGTCTCGACCGCCTTCGGGTCTCTGGCCATGATGACCTCGGTGCTCGTTTCGCCCGACGGCAACTTCGAGTACGAGGCGGCTCACGGGACGGTCACAAAGCATTACTACCGTTATCTCGCCGGCGAAAAGACCTCGACCAACCCTATAGCGACCCTCTTTGCCTGGACGGGCGCCCTCCGGAAGCGCGGGGAACTTGATGGGCTGCCCGAGCTTGAAAGATACGCCGATTCGATGGAAGCCGCCTGTCTCGGTACGGTCGAATCGGGAATAATGACTAAGGACCTGGCGTTGCTGGCCGAAGGCGGATCGACCGCCGTCGATACCGACGGCTTCATCGCGGCTGTAAAAGCCGCATACGAAGGTCGGTAAACCCGTTGAAAAGAATCTCAAGCCCGCGGCTCAGGCTGGTTGCGGCGGTCCTGTGTGCGGCGATCCTGATCTCCTTATGCTCCTGCTCGGAAGATGATCTGATAGGACTTATCACGGATTTTATTTCCTATGCGGACGCCTGGACCGACGGGCCCGAGTCCCCGACAGACGGGGATACCGGGGCAGATCCCGACGGAACAGATCCGCAGACCGGATCCGATGATACCGCCGAACCGCAGGCCTCCTCCTCACATGTCCATTCTTTCAGGATAAACGCCGAGACAGAACCTACCTGTACCTCTCCCGGGAAGTTATTCCTTGAATGCTCATGCGGATTTCTGAAGACCGAGGAGGTCCCGCCTCTCGGCCACGAATACGAGAAATACCGGGATATTCCGGCGACCTGCGATAAAGAGGGGAAGACCAGATACGACTGCAAGAGATGCGGAGTATCCTATTATGAGGTTACCTCTCCTCCGCTCGGGCATTCTTTTGTCCTTAAAGAGACCGTCGCTCCCACCTATTCGGCCGAGGGCTACGAGCTTTACGAATGCACTGTATGCGGGCTCACCGAAAAGAGAAACATCACTCCGGTGCTCTCCGACGCATCCACGACCGACAGAGGCTCGATGAAAAGCTATATCATGTCGGCGATGCCGGGCGAATACTCCGCGGAAGTGACCGACAGGTTGCTGAAGAACGTGACGTCGACCTCGGCCTCCGGAGTCCCCTCCGGAGAATATGATCCTTCGCTTATCTATGAAGGACTCAGGACGGCTCATAATTACATAACCCGGAACATTGCCTTTTCCCACGGGAACGGAAGAGTGTCGGTCTTTACTTTTTCGTATTCCGACGCGGCGATGATGAGATCCGACTTCTCCTGGGCCGAGGAAGCAGTGAATTCGCTCGGTATCAGCGGCTCTACCCTTCAGAGAGAAGCGATAGAGAAGATCAACGCTTTCATCTGCTCAAAGCTGAGGTATGATTATTCCGCGTCGCAGAACAGTGATATGCACAAGGCCCTCAGTTCGAATACCGGAATATGCCAGGTCTACGGCCAGCTTTTCCAGCTGATGTGTCAGTACTGCGGTATCGAATGCTATTATGTTGAAGACAAAGCCCACGATCATGTTTACAATTACGTGATCTTTTCCGACGGAACAAGGCTTTATATCGACGTGACATGGAACGACGCTGCGACAAAGGATCACGTTGAGGTCGAAAACGCCGGCTATACCGCCGAACAGATCGCCGGATTCAGGTCCAAATACCTGCTTATGACTTATGACGAGTTCAAAACGGCTCACGGCTGGTGACAGGCCGCCGTCCGATCGGTTCGGCGCCGCTTCAGTCAGGCCTCTGATAGTCGTTTCACATTTTTTTGAAACATTCAGGACAGGACAACAGGGGATATGAAAAACCGCTGAGCGACGGATTTCATATCCCCTGTGTTTTTTCAGGCGTGATAAACTGTTTGTCAGCCTCTCGTCTTTCCGCCGGCGATGTTGATCGTGGTCCCGTGGATATATCCCGCCTTTTCGCTCGCGAGGAAGGCGATGGTCGAGGCCACCTCGGTGAGCTTGCCCGAACGGCCGAGAGGAGTCGTGCTCGTCTTCGAGTAACCCTCTCTGAGCTGTTCGACCGAAATGCCTCTCGTATAGGCGAGAGCCGTCTCGTATGCGATCGTGCGGAGGCCGGTCGCCTCAAGGATGCCGGGAGCCACTCCGACTATCCGGATATTGTATTTGCCGAGTTCCTTTGCCCATGATCTGGTCAGGGAGTTGACGGCGTTCTTCGTCGCGGCGTAGACGCTCTGTCCCTCAGAGCCTTCAAGTCCGCTTTCGGAGGATACGTTGATAACGACTCCCGAGCCGTTTTTCAGCATTTCCTTCACCGCTGCCTGAGAAAAGAGGAAGAGTCCCTTCAGGTTGACATTCATGACCTTGTCCCAGACGTTTTCGTCAAGCTCGTACTGTCCGCCGGGCTCTTTCGGATCGACGAGGAGCCTGGGGATGTTGATGCCCGCGTTGTTGACGAGGATGTCGATCTTTCCGAATTTCTTCAGCGCCGCCGAGATCACGTTCTCGATATCCGCCTTCTTGGTAACGTCGCAGCGGACGTAGATGTAATCGCCGCTTTTTTTGTCGAATCCGGGATCGACCGGATTCATGTCGGCGACGACGACGTTCGCGCCGTCGGCGAGAAACTCGTTCGCGGTCGCGCGGCCGATGCCCGACGCGGCTCCGGTCACGATCACGGTCTTGCCTTCAAGGTTGAGCCAGGAGTTTTCCATGTTAAATTGCCTTTCTTATATATGAATGTTTTATTTGATTGCTGATTTGATTTACAGATGCAGTCATGTCCGGGCATCTGCAGAATCGACCCGTGATTCTGCCTCTGTTCGGAGGGATATGTGTCAGGTATCAAAAAAGGATTTATCTGTTCCGGATCTTAAACGGGCTTTTCCATGCTGTCGGGGGCTTCCGGTTCTTGATCCTTTCCTTCAGAGGCATCAGCGTTCTGGAGCGACATTATCGACGATGCAGTAAAGAAACCGGCGGTATATACGAGGAATGACCAGAAAAGATCCGACAGATATCCGATTGGAATCGCCGCAGCCTCGTCTATATTGGCAGGAGCGCCGAGACTGATGTCATAGATGAGTCTTGAGATCACAAGCGGGAGAAGAAGGGTAAGTGACGCCCAGAGGATCCCCGACAGGACGGGATTCTTTACCGAAAAGAAGCCCCTGAAGGGATAGACCTCGGCTCTTTCTCCGGGATATTCGCGTCCCTGTGTCGCGTAGGCGTGGGCCAGCCGGGAGGTCCTCTCAAGACGGGCCCTTGTGAGAGCCGACGAAACGATGAAGGCAACCGCCAGGATCAGCCATTCTGTCGCGCAGTTGACGAGAGTGAAGACAAGATCCGCCGTCTCGAAAGTCACGAAGCCCTGAAGGACTAGAGTCGCAAGAAAGTTCAAAAGAGATTTCAGAAAGATGATGCCGCAGGGAAGTATCAGATACCTGATCCCGGCGGTCCGCTTTTTGCTCTGTCCGTCACCGGCAGATCTGAAAAGATACGCCGCGGCGGCGGCGACCGCGATCAGCACCGCCGATATCATATTGTCGAACAGATCCGACAGAATGCCGAAAAGCGTGGGGAGGATCGTCTGAAGATAAACGATATCCGATGTAAATACGATATACAATGGGTTGATCACGCAGGAAAGCAGAGCGGCGGCGGCCGCGGAGGCTATGCAGAGAATGATCATCGGCCGGGTGTTTACCCGAAGCCGGTCGCGTTCAGTTATCATTTCCAGAAGCTCCGAAATCGATCTGAATGGGGGTGTCGGGACGCTTTTTCCCGAGATGTTCGTAGGCTTTCGCGGTCGCGATCCTTCCTCTCGGGGTCCTTCCGAGAAAGCCGATCTGGATGAGATAGGGCTCGTAAACGTCCTCAAGAGTTACTGCCTCCTCACCGACCGTGGCGGCCAGAGTTTCAAGTCCCACCGGTCCGCCGCCGTAGATATCTATGATCACCGAAAGCATCCTGCGGTCGGTGCTGTCGAGCCCGAGGGCGTCGATGTCAAGCTTTTCAAGCGCGTATGCCGCGTCCTGAGAGGTGATCTCGGAATGTCCCCTGACCTGCGAAAAGTCTCTCACACGCCTCAGCAGCCGGTTGGCGATACGCGGGGTGCCTCTTGACCTGCCCGCGATCTCGGAGGCGCCGTCCGGGGTGATTGCCGTTCCGAGGATGCCTGCGCTGCGGTTCACGATCAGCGTCAGTTCTTCTTTCGTATAGAGCTCAAGACGGTTGATGATCCCGAATCTGTCTCGCAGAGGGGTGGAGAGCTGTCCGGCTCTGGTGGTCGCTCCGATAAGTGTAAAGGGGGCGAGGTCGAGCCTGATGCTCCTTGCCGCCGGTCCCTTGCCTATGATGATGTCTATCGCGTGATCCTCCATCGCGGGGTAGAGGATCTCTTCGACCGATCTCTGCATCCGGTGGATCTCGTCGATGAAGAGAACGTCCCCCTTCTGGAGATTCGTGAGGATCGCGGCAAGGTCGCCCTGCTTCTCGATCGCCGGGCCTGAGGTCACCTTGAAATCGACTCCCATCTCGTTGGCGATGATGGATGCCAGCGTCGTCTTTCCGAGCCCGGGAGGGCCGTAAAGAAGGACGTGATCCAGGGTGTCGCCGCGCTGCTTCGCCGCCTCTATATATACTCTCAGGTTTTCCTTTACGCCGTCCTGGCCGATATACTCGTCAAGCCTTCTCGGACGGAGAGAGAGCTCGTTCTCTTCGTCACCCGATGAAAATGAGGTCGTGACGAGCCGGTTTTCGAAGTCCTCTTCGCCGAATTCGACGGCTCCGTAAAAATTGTTCTGCATTTAAGTCGGAAAAGTCCTTTCCTGTCATATTCGATCGGGGATGAAACACACTGTCCCGGAAAAGCATTCCGGCGGTCAGATCCTTCCCAGCTTTTTCAGCGCAAGCTTGATCAGGTCCTCGACTTTGGCAGAAGGGTCGGCGCCTGCAACTGCCGCGGACGCCGCTGACTTCGGGAATCCGAGGACCATAAGGGCTTCGACGGCAGCCTCGGCGTTTTTACCCGACGAGATGTCGGGAGCGACCGCGGCCGATTCCTCTCCGCCTGCTTCTTCCGCGATCTCATTCTTCAGCTTGTCCTTCAGCTCGAGGATTATTCTCGCAGCGGTCTTCGGACCTATCCCGGGGCATTTCGAGATCGCTTTTTTGTCCTCAGATGAGACGGCGAGCGCAAGCTGCTCGGGCCTCATGCTGCTGAGTACCGACATCGCGACCTTCGGGCCGATGCCCGACACCGAGATCAGCATCCTGAATACCGAGAGTTCCTCCTCCTTTGTGAAGCCGAAGAGCTCCACTCCGTCCTCTCTGACCGACATATGCGTCAGCAGAAAAGCCTCAGGGCAGGAATCGTCAAAACCGCCTCCGAGCCCGGCGAGCTCCGAACGTGTAAAGCCGCTTACCGTCAGAAGATATCCGACGCCGGCTGCCTCGATTACGGCGTAAGTCGGGCCGAGCTTTATAAGTTTTCCTTTGATACTGTAAAACATTGTCCAATCCTTGAAAAATGAGTTTGGGCTACCGGTCGGTCCCGCCCGGAACCGATGCGATCTCTGAGTCCTCAGCTTCGCCCGAAGCGGTCCCTCCGCTCCCGTACATGTCGATCAGATCGGGCGGGGAGGTGAGTTCGTCATACATATCGTCATCCGGATCATCATCTTCTTCCGCTGCCTTTTTCTGGCGTGCGATCTGCGCCCAGACGGCTTTCAGCTGCTTTTCGAATATGATTATCAGAATGAAGAGGCAGAGAGAGGCGACCGAGATTATGTTGCCGAGGATGTAGCAGCGCGGGGCGTATCTGAAGACCACTGTGTGATCGCCCGCACCCTTAATCCGGTAGGAAGCCAGCGCCCCGAGGGCTTGTGATATCTCTACCCGCTCGCCGTCGACAAAGACCTGCCAGCCTTCGTCGTAGGGAAGAGTGGTGAGCATGAGGGTATCGTCGGACCCGGTGACGACGCTGCCTTCAAGGCGTGTCGGCTTCCAGTTCTCACCGATATCGACCTGCTCCTTTGAGAGGATCGACATCGCCTTTTCAAAATCATCCCTGTTGAGCTGGAAGAGGGGATCGATGTCCTGCTTGACATAGAGCACGTCGGCGTCGAGCGTCATCGAAAGTGTAACGTCCTCCCCCTTCTTGAAATCTCCGAGCGAGAAGATCCTTGTCGTCTCCCCTCCGTAGAAGTTTCCGAGGGATTTTCCGTTGACCTTCATCCTGACCTCTCTGGCATAATCGGAAGGCAGGTAGAAATAGACCTCTCCGTCTTCCTCGACGGTAAAGGAATAGATCAGGATCGCGTCGGCCTCTGAATTGGTGTGAACGTATTTGTAGTGGCCGGCGATCGTCGAAACGGTGCAGTTGGTGGTATCGCTTTTGTATTCAAGCGGGGTGAACATGACGAGAGACTCGTCGCCCGTCATCGTCTGGATCAGATTGTTCAGCCTTGCCTGCGGAGTCGATTCCTGCTTTATGTCGAAGTTCTCCAGCGCGTCGTCGACCGCGTAGGAAAGAGAGAGCGCGTAGGGGTTCTCATAGGTCATATACTCTTCGGAATTGTATGTTGCGGTAGTAAAACCCGAATCGGTATACCAGCGGTCGTAGCTGTCGCTCTGCTTTGAAATAATATATTTTATTCCTATCAGCGAATCGTTGACGGGAGTCCCGCCCAGATATTTTGACCAGTGTGACCTTGAGGCGTAGCCGATCTTGTCCAGGAATTCTATCGTCGCTTTGTTCAGCGTCGACGTCGAATTCGTTATGCCCCTGATGTTCAGGGCCATATTGTCGCAGTATTTTCTGTGAGCGTTCTTCTCAAAGCGGTAGAAGCCCTTGTCGGTCTCTGTGATCTCTTCGGTCAGAGGCCTGAAGGCGTTGACGAAGTCGTTGTATGAGCTGTAGGATGAATAGATGACGTCTTCGCCGAATTCGACCGCCGTAACAAGAGAGGACGCAAAGGCCTCTATGCAGACGACGATGCATATTACGAGCGCCGTCGCCTGCTTTTTCTTCGCCCTTACCGCGACGCAGAGCAGCGCTGCCACGACGACAAAGAAGAAGAGCGAGAGCCAGACCGTCTTCAGCTTCTCGAGCGGCTGATCGAATTCGGTCTTTCCGCTGATGCGCTGGACTATCGCGTGATAATTGAATTTCTGGGCCACCGAAAGGAGCAGGACGTAGATGATGCAGAGGATACCTATCAGCTTCGCTCCGACCTTTTTCAGTTCTCCGAAGCCCTTGAAGCCCATCACCGCCATGAGGAAGGATACCATGAAGCTGTAGCGGTAATTGAGCCAGTTGGGTTTCTGGAAACCGTGCCAGATCATGTCGACGGTGTTGACCGAGAAGCAGAGGAAGAAAAGGAAGAGGATACCGGCTGAAAAGATCTTTTCCCTCGTTGAGAACTTTTTCGAGAAGAAGTAGACAGGGACGCAATAGAGCGAGAGAACGCCGGTATAGACCAGCGGAAGGCCCTCTGGCCTTACGGTGTCGTAGGTCCCGGGAAGGAAACGGGTGAAGAAATCGAGGAGGTCGAACCTCATATCGAAGCTGAAGTCGGGGTTCGAGAAGGTGTTCTTGCCGAACTGAAGGGAATAATAGGCCGTCGCGACGATAATCATCGCGATGCCTACGGCGAGAAGCGAGAAGCCGGTTATCCGAAGGAGCGACCTGCGGAAGTGGAAGGGCTCGCCGAGCAGATTGTTCCTGCCTTTTTCGTTGCGTGAGAAATAATAGTAGAAAAAGTAGATGACGGTGTAGATGCAGCACATGTAGCCGATGTAGAAATTCGAAAGCACTATCAGCGCCAGCATCGACACGTAAAGGCGGTATTTACCCCGCTTGATCAGCTCCTCGATCCCCAGCGTGAGCAGAGGTAGCATGACAAGAGCGTCGATCCACATCGAATTGTGCTGCTGGACCACGGCATAGGAGCACATCGCGTAGAGCACCGAGAAGATCACGATCCCGATCTTTCTGGGCTTTGACGAGATCCTGTCTAGATAGTAGCCCATCGTTACGCCCGAAAGCCCCGACTTCAGAAGAAAGATCAGAAGAAGAGCCTCAAGCATCCTTCCCTTGGGGAAGAGGCATACGATGTAGGAGAAAGGGCTGGCGAGATAATAGGCGTATATGCCGAAGAATTCTCCTCCGAGGGTCCGGCAGAAGGAATAGACGAGAGATGTATCGCCGTATACCGCGCTTCTGAGCGCTTCATAGAAATAGACATACTGTCCGTTCAGGTCGAGGACGAGGACCGAACCGTTCCCGAATGGGTGAAGTCCCATGGACAGATATATCAGATAATACAGGACAAATGGAATGATGAAGGAGTATATAAGATATGAGTATCTGCGGGTTTTCAGGAAATCGATAAATCTACGAAACCGCGTTTTCCCCTCCGCGGGGAGAAGAGGAGCGGTTCCCGATCCGGCGACGCCCTTCCCGACAGTCTTTTCAGTTGCCATGTCAGCCTACGCACACCTTTCGGAGCATAATAATATTCTAATTGTTAATTATAGCATATTTTTTACTTAATGTCTATAAGAAACACAAAAATATTGACACGGGAGTTGCTTGATGGTATAATAGTATTTGGTTTTTTATAAACTTAAAATGGGGTGTTTATATGATTATTCTCGGGATCGACCCGGGCCTCGCGACGGTAGGCTGGGGCGTGATCAGAGCCGAGGGCGGAAAGCTGAAGCCGGTCGCCTACGGAACGGTGCGGACACCCGCCGACATGTCCACCGAAAAAAGGCTGGGAAGCATCTACCGCGACACCGGACTTCTGATCGAAAAGTATTCACCCGATGCCGCGTCGGTCGAAGAGCTCTTCTTCAATACCAATATCACGACCGGGATCAGGGTGGCGGAAGCCAGGGGTGTCCTCCTGCTCTGCTGCTCGAACTACGGAATCCCGGTATATGAATATACTCCGCTTCAGGCCAAACAGGCGGTGGTCGGCTACGGAAGAGCCGAGAAAAATCAGATCATTTCGATGGTGACGAGGATCCTTTCTCTACCCGAACCGCCCAAACCCGACGACGCCGCCGACGCGCTCGCCATCGCGATCTGCCACGCCCACTCGGGCGTTTCGAGGATCGCAGGATACTACAACAAATAGAAAGGCTGTTTCCGTCATGTGGTTTCCCGCCGACTGGAAGGATTATGAGCTCATCGACTGCGATGGAGGGGAAAGACTCGAAAGATGGGGTTCCTACATTCTGATAAGACCCGATCCCCAGGTGATCTGGAGCGCCGGGCGCTCTGATCCGCGCTGGAGAAAGGCCGACGGCATCTACCGCAGGTCTTCGTCGGGCGGAGGCGCCTGGGTCGAAAGCCGGCTCCCGGAAGAATGGAATATCGCCTACCGAGATCTCATGTTCCGTTTGAAGCCCATGGGCTTCAAGCACACCGGGCTTTTTCCCGAACAGGCGGCAAACTGGGACTGGTTTTCAGAAATCATACGTGCCGCCGGGCGCCCCGTCAGGGTGCTTAACCTTTTTGCCTATACCGGAGGCGCCACCGTCGCCGCGGCCGCCGCCGGCGCGTCGGTATGCCACGTCGATTCGGCGAAGGGAATGGTGGCTCACGCGAAGGAGAACGCGAGGCTTTCAGGCCTCGGGGATGCCCCCGTCAGATATATCGTCGACGACTGTCTCAAATTCGTTGAGAGAGAACTTCGCCGCGGAAACAGGTACGACGGAATAATCATGGATCCGCCCTCCTACGGAAGAGGCCCGTCGGGGGAGGTCTGGAAGCTTGAGGAATCGGCGGACAGGCTGGTCTCGCTCTGCGCAGGTCTTCTGTCTGACGAGCCGCTCTTCTTCCTGGTCAGCTCATATACCGCCGGGCTTTCCCCGCTGGCGGTAAGATATATACTCGACCGCCGCGTAACCGACCGCTTCGGAGGCTTTTCCGAGGCGGGGGAGCTTGCCCTCAGAGTGACTTCCACCCGGGGATTTTTGCCCTGCGGATCGTCGGTAAGATGGACGTACGGGAAGAAATGAGCCCCTGCCTTTGATTTTTTCCTGCCGCTTTCCTGCGGCAGATGATTTCCGATTGTCCGGAAAGGAGAAACGCCGTGTCTGATAATTCAAATACCGGAAGAGATTATCTCGTCTGCCGGTCGCTATACTATACATACGGTCAGGACGCCTCTTCTCCCGACGCATCCTTCGCTCTGAAGAACATCGATCTCACCATAGGGAAGGGAGAATTCGTCGCCGTCGTGGGCAGGAACAGCTCGGGCAAATCGACTCTCGCAAAGCTCTTCTCGCTCGTTATATATCCCTCTCTCGGCGAGCTGTATTTCGACGGGACAGAAGTCGGTCCCGATCTCGATGAAGAAGCAGCTCTCGAGATCCACAGAAAGGTCGGGATGGTCTTTCAGAATCCCGACAATCAGCTCGTCGCGACCCTGGTCGAGGAGGACATCGCCTTCGGACTCGAGAATCTCGGATATCCGTCGGAGGAGATACGGAGGCGCGTCGATCTCTCCCTTGACGCAGTGGGGCTTTCGGGATACGCCGGCGCCGAGCCTTCAAGGCTGTCGGGCGGACAGAAGCAGCGGGTCGCCATTGCCGGGATCCTGGCGATGATGCCCGAATGCATCATATTCGACGAATCGACGGCGATGCTCGATCCCGGGGGCAGACGCGAGATAATGAAGATCATGAAAACGCTGAAGTCCCAGGGGATCACCGTCATAAATATCACCCACCTCATGGAGGAGGCCGCCGAGGCCGACCGTGTGATCGTGCTCGACAAGGGGAGGATCGCCGCCGACGGGACACCTCACGAGATCTTTTCGGATACCGAGATGCTCACAAGGCTGGGTATCCTTCCGCCTCAGTGCGCGGATGTCATGAACGGCCTGCGCGAAGCCGGCTTTCCCGTCGGAGCCGGTATTACGCCCGAAGAATGCGCCGATCAGATATCTCAGACTGTGATCGCGCGAGGTTGAACCGCCCTCCCGGGCAGTCAATTCCATCATTGTTTCGTAAGGAAGAGTAAATGTCCGAAATCATAAGACTTGAATCGGTATCATATATATACGGCAAGGGTACCCCGTACGAGAAGCTTGCGCTCGACGCGGTCGATCTTTCATTTGAAAAGGGATCGGTGACTGGGATAATCGGCCGGACCGGATCGGGAAAATCTACCCTGGTAAAGCTGCTCAACGGCCTTGAAAGACCCGCTTTCGGAACCGTCTTTTTTGAAGGTGAGAACATCTGGAAAAGGCCGCGCGAGATAGGAAAACTCAGGTTCAAAGTAGGCCTTGTAATGCAGTATCCCGAATACCAGCTCTTCGAGGAGACGGTAAGGAAGGATATCGCGTTCGGACCGAAGAATATGAAGCTGCCCGAGGACGAGATCGAAAGAAGGGTGCTTGAGGCGGCAAAGACCGTCGGACTTTCGGAAGACACTCTCGACAAGGCGCCCTTCGATCTGTCTGGAGGACGGAAGAGAAGAGTCGCGATCGCCGGCGTGATGGCGATGCAGCCTGATCTGCTCGTGCTTGACGAGCCCGCCGCCGGACTTGATCCCGAGGGCCGGAAAAAGGTCTTCGACGCGATCGACAGATACCGAACCGAGCGCGGCGCTACTGTCATCATCGTTTCTCACAGCATGGACGATATGGCGGTATGGTGCGACCGGCTCGTGATCCTCAGCGAAGGCAGGGTAGCGGGGACAGGGACGGCGAGAGAGATCTTCGGTGATCCCGGCCTCATCCGTTCGTCGGGGCTCGATCTGCCTCAGGTGGGCGTGCTCGCCGATCTTCTTGAGGATCGCGGACTGAAGCTTTCCGGGACGGTCACCACCGTGCCCGAAGCGGTTAGCGCGATATCAGAGCTCTTTCTGTCGCGCGGCGTGACGCCGACTGCAAAAGGAGGCGGAGCGGGATGAACAGAAGTATCACACTCGGTCAGTACTATCCCGGAGACACTCCGGTCCACAGGACCGACGGAAGGATGAAGATAATTCTTCTCATTCTGTTTATGGTCGCCTGCTTCTGTGCAAGGAGCTTTTCATCCTTCCTGCTTCTGACGGCCTTTACACTGGCGCTGGTTTTTGTAAGCAGCGTTCCGCTCGGACTCCTTCTCAGGTCCCTGAGGATGATAATCTATATCCTTGCCATAACCTTCATCCTCAACCTCTTTTTTACGTCATCCGACGAAGCGCCGCTTGTCTCATGGGGGTTCCTGAAGATCTATGCGGAGGGGATCTGGAAGGCGGCATTTATGGCTGTCAGAGTCCTTGATCTCGTCGCCGGCAGCTGCATACTGATCTCTTTCACCTCATCTCCGGTCGAGGTCACACACTCGCTGGAAGCATTGCTCAAGCCGCTTTCAAAGATCGGGATCCCGGTGCATGTCTTTACCATGATGATGTTTATCGCGCTGAGATTCATTCCGACGCTCGCGGAGGACGCCGACAGGATCATAACCGCGCAGAAATCAAGGGGACTTGATTTCAGCTCGGGATCGGTAATAAAACGGCTGCGTTCGCTTGTTTCGGTCCTTATTCCGCTGTTCGTGTCATCCTTCAGGCGGGCGGACGAGCTCGCCGTGGCGATGGAGTGCCGGTGCTATCACGGGGGAGAAGGCAGGACCAGTCTCCGTGTCATGAAATACCGCGCGCTCGATTTCGTAATGCTTGCCGTCTTCGCGGCGCTTGTCGCCGGCACAATTCTTTTGAACCTGATAGAGTTCGGGTATAAGCTTTGAAGATCCTGATAAAAATCGCTTACGACGGTTCGGCCTTCTCGGGATGGCAGGCGCAGCCGGGAAAGAATACCGTTCAGCAGACGATCAACGCTGCTGCGAAGCAGCTTTTCGGATTTGACTGCGACGTCACCGGTTGCAGCCGAACCGACGCCGGAGTGCACGCTCTCGGTTTTTACGCCTGCATCGCAGGGAAGGGACAGCCGGGGCTTGAGACAGGGATACCTGTTTCGGCGGTCCGGCCCGCTCTCAACCGTTTTCTTCCTCCCGAGGTCGCGTTGATTTCCGCCTGCGCGGTGCCCGACTCTTTTCACCCCAGATATTCCGCGGTGTCCAAGACCTATTCATATCTGATCTCGGAGTCTTCTCTCAGGAATCCTTTTTACGAAAACAGAGTCTTCGTTCCGTCGCGGGATCTGTCAAAAGAAGATACAGAGAGGATGTCCTCCGCTGCAGAAACCCTTGTCGGGAGACATGATTTCTCGTCATATATGAATTCGGGTTCTTCGGTCACCGACTGCGTGAGGGAGATCTATTCGGCGACCGTCACGCGAAGGGACGGGATCTGCGCGGTCACTCTTAAAGGGAATGGCTTTTTGTACAATATGGTCAGGATCATTTCGGGGACGCTGCTCGAGGTGGGATACGGACGGATTCTTCCGGGCGACATCCCGTCGGTCACCGATGCCTGCAGCAGGCCTGCGGCCGGACCTACGCTCCCGCCCTATGCGCTTTATCTTTGTGACGTCGAATATCCTTCGGGGATCACAGACGGCAGTCAGGACGTCTGCCGCATGCCGTGACATGCCGCAGCATCGGCAGGATTTTTAAGAGAAATGAAATTTAAAAAACTATTCAGGCCGCTGTCGGAAAAGCCCGGCAGCGAGGAATCGGGAGAAGAGCTCTCTGAGCTGTTCGGATCTGAGATCGAACTTAACCGATACTATTCTGCGGTATCCGCCGTTTGCAGGGTGCTCGAGTTCGGATTCCTCTTCGCGCTCATACTCTTCACCGTATCGAGCGCCGTCTTCAACCGGGACGCCGTCAGGACAGATACCGTAAAGAACGTAATAAAAAATTTCACCTTCAGGCTGGACAAGGACAGCTCGCCTTCGCCCGAGATCATCTACGAGCCCGATTCGCTTCAGTCGTTTGCGCTCTTCGGCAAGGGACTCGCGGTAAGCGGCAACTCGGGCATCAGGCTTTTTTCGGCAAGCGGAAGGAACACCTTCAAGTATGATTTTTATTACTCATCGTCAAGGCTGAAGGCGTCATCCGGGATCGCCGCGGTCTATGATTTCGGCGGGAACGAATATATGATCTTCAACACCTTCTCCAGGGTGGGCAGGGGGACCGTCGAGGACAGCATCTACGGGATGTCGGTCGCCGACAGCGGAGCATACATCCTGCTGACCGGAGACGCGGAATACGCCTCCTCTGTCATGCTTTTCAGGAGCGATCTCTCCCTGAAGACCAGGTACAGGAAGAATTCCTATGTCGTATCAGCCGAGATCAGCAGGGACGGAGACGGGCTGCTGATCACCACTCTCGACGTCAACTCATCCGGACAGTACCTGACGGTCATTGAAAGATACAACGCCGGATCCGACACTCCGGAGGCAACTGTCGAGCTGACCGGGATATTTCCATACGGCTGCTTCTTTACCTCCGACGGATTCGGACTTCTCGCGAGCGACAGGATACTCTTTTACACCCCGGGCGGGGCACTTAAGCGGTCTCTCTCATTCGGAGGCCTCGAAGCCGTGCTTTATGACGTCAGCGGCGACACCGCAGGGATCATCCTCAAGGAGACGGGGACAGGGCTTTCGGTCAACTATTATCTTTTACTGGCGGTCGCCGACGATCTGAGACCGACAGAGCCTGTAAAACTTGATCACACCCCGGTATCGCTGTCGGTCAGGGACTTTGCGGCCTATGTCCTCTCAGAAGAAAGGCTTGACGAGTATACCGCCGACGGCAAGTCGGCGTCGATCGACGTGACGAACAGACCGGAGGGCAGCGCGGTGCTTGCCTACGAAAAGGGAAAGGTCTATTATCTGTCGAAATCCTCGGCGTTCGTTATCGAATTCGGAGACAAATGAGCTCCGGCACACTCTGATTTGATCCGAAAGGAATCCGTATATGATAAAATGCTCAAGATGCGGGACAAGACCCGCGATGATATTCGTGACCAAGGTGGAAAACGGTCAGAAAAAAAGCGAGGGCTATTGCGTGAAATGCGCGAGGGAGATCGGGATCCCGGTCGATGAAATGCTCCAGGATCAGCTGAAAAACCTGGGCCTTTCCCCCGAACAGCTTCAGGAAATGACCGAGAACATGACCGCCGCCGGAGAGGAGATACCCGAAGGCGACGGAGAGGACGGGGACACGCCGGTCCTGGGAGACGAGGGCGGAGCCACCTCTCTTGACATGAACAAGATCTTCAGTCAGCTCGATCCCGAAAAGAAGGAACAGAACTCCAAAAAGAACGGCGGCCAGACTCAGAAGGCCAAGAAGAACGAGTTCCTTGAAAAATACTGCAAGAATCTGACAGAGCTGGCGAAGCAGGGAAGACTTGACAGCATAGTCGGCAGGAAGAACGAACTGGCGAGAGTCATCCAGATCCTATGCAGAAGACAGAAAAACAACCCCTGCCTGATAGGCGAGCCGGGCGTCGGAAAGACCGCGATCGCAGAGGCGCTTGCCCAGAAGATCGCGTCGGGAGACGTTCCCTACCGTCTTAAGGGGATACAGCTTTATCTGCTCGACCTGACGGCCGTCGTCGCCGGAACACAGTTCAGGGGACAGTTCGAGCAGCGTATGCTGACTCTCGTAAACGAGGTCAGGGCAGCCGGCAACATAATACTCGTCATCGACGAGGTGCACAACATCGTCGGCGCGGGCGACGCGGAGGGAAGCATAAACGCCGCCAACATACTCAAGCCTGCGCTTTCGAGAGGCGAGATCCGCGTCATCGGTGCCACCACGCTCCGTGAGTACCGCAAGTACATCGAGAAGGACTCGGCGCTTGAGCGCCGCTTCCAGCCGGTGACGGTGAACGAGCCTTCTGTCGCCGAGGCGACCGAGATGCTCCGCGGCATCAGGCATTACTATGAAGATTATCACCATATCACCGTTCCCGAAGAGATCGTCTCATACGCGGTCACCCTCTCGGAACGCTATATAACCGACAGATATCTGCCCGACAAGGCGATCGATCTTCTCGACGAGGCCGCGGCCCAGCTGTCGCTGTCAAGCGCGCCTCTCAACGAGTCCTTCATGGTCAGGGAAAAGCTCCTTGCCCTTAAAAAGGAACGCGAGGAGGCCGAGGCCGAGACAGATATCGACGAGAACAAAAAGTACGAGACCATCGCCAATATCAAAGCCTCAGAGCTTTCCGCCGCTCAGCGCCTTTCCGAGCTCGAGGCAGAGTGCAAAGAGATCAGAATGTCCTTCGAGGATCTGGCGGGCGTCATCGAGGTCTGGACCGGGATCCCGGCGTCGACTATCAGCGAGAACGAATTCGAAAGGATCGACAGGCTGGAGGAGAGACTGAAGAAAAGGATCATAGGTCAGGATGAGGCGGTGTCGGCGGTCGCGAGAGCGATCAAGAGAAGCCGCGCCGGGATCGCCTACAAGCGCAAGCCGGTCTCCTTCATCTTTGCCGGTCCGACCGGCGTCGGAAAGACCGAGCTTGTCAAGGTCCTTGCCGCCGATCTCTTCTCGACCCCCGAAAACATGATAAGGTTCGATATGTCGGAGTTTATGGAAAAGCATACCGTTTCCAGGCTTATCGGATCTCCTCCCGGCTACGTGGGCTACGATGAGGCGGGACAGCTGACCGAGAAGATCAGGCGCAGGCCCTATTCGGTCGTTCTCTTCGACGAAATAGAAAAGGCGCATCCCGACGTTCTCAACATACTGCTTCAGATTCTCGACGACGGAAGGGTGACCGACGCCCAGGGGCGGACGGTGAACTTTGAAAACACCGTTATCGTGATGACGACGAACAGCGGTTCATCCACCGGGACTTCCTCCTCGCTCGGATTTACCGCCGACGAAAAGGTCTCGGAAAACGCGAGGATCGAAAAGGCTCTGCTCGGATTTCTGCGCCCCGAATTTATCAACCGCGTCGACGAGGTCATAGTCTTCAACAGGCTTTCCGAAGAGAATTTCATCTCCATCGCGGGTATCATGATGAGCGATCTTTCCGACGTCCTGAAGGGGAGAGGCATTTCGCTGGAATACGACGCCGGGGTTCTGAAATATATAGCCGGCAGTTCATTCTCCTCGAAATACGGCGCGAGAAATATGCGCAGGTTCATTCAGAAGGAGATCGAGGACAGACTGGCGGAGGAGCTCATAGGCGATTACACCCGCTCGATAAGCTCGGTCAGGATCTCTGTCGGGGAAGACGGCAGACCTGTATTTGATTACATCAGAAAATAACACTTTACAGACTCTTTAAGGAGGCCGCCCGTGTCCGAAAAAAACGGCAAAAAGGGCAGTGGTATGCTCCCTTCCTTCCCGCAGCTCCTGCTGAAGACACTTATGACCCCGTCATCGGTGATATTTCTGCCGGTCCTGATCGTTTTCGGGGCGGTAGGAAGCTGGCGGGAGGCGATCCTGCTGCTGGCGCTGGTCATTGCCTTTCTAATATATTCCGCTCTTAACGGTGCGATATCGGATAAACGATTCTCTTCGATACGCTCAGCGGCATCTGTCGAGGCGGGATCTCATTCGATCCCGCCCGTCGCCGGTCCGCTCCAGCTTATCGGAAGAGCGTCCTTCGCTGTGACGCTGACTCTTCTTATCTTTTCGGCGACGGTCCTTCTGATCTCGCTGCTTTCAGACGAAGGAGGATTCACCGACGGTATTTCGTCGTTTCTGTCGGTGATCACCGTTTCACTCTGTTATACCGGCCCTCAGACGGCGATCTTCTTCGACCGGATCGCTTCCTCTTCTGCCGCCGCTCTCGCCTTTCGCGATGGCGGTGAAAAACCTGTCTATATCACCGACGAAAACTCGGCCGGTGTCATCGCCGAGTCGTCGGGGGCGCTTATCCTGTCGGAAGACCTTCTTTACGACAGCCGCAGGGAGATCAGGAGCGTCTGGTTCTCGGGAAAGATATACGGAGAAGAGCTGCTGTCGGAGGATATTCTGAAAAAACCTTCGGAAAACGCATATCTGCTCAGTCTGGCCTATTTCAACAGCGAATCCTATCCGGTACGGATAAAAAAACTTGCAGGAAGCCTTGAAAGGTTCGCCGCTATTGCCGGCGCCGACAGCGACAGCCTTATCAACGACATCGTGGACCTGAAGGCGCTGAACAACCATCCGGTAAGCGGCGCGGTCACGCTCAGGCTGACAAGGATGTCGGATCTTTCAGGTTCGTTTGTCCTTTCGGGGATCCCGTCTTCGGATTATTCCGTCTGCACTTCATACAGAGACTCGGACGGAAGGATCCTTCCGCTGAACGCCGCTCTGAAGAAGAGCCTCGACTCATTTTTCAGAAAAGCTTCCGAGCTCGCCCTGACTCCCTTTATCATTACATCCATCGTGAATGAGAAAGGCCGGATCAGCGACCGGACGGTGCTTGAATCGGCCTATCTGTCGGGCGGATGGTTCCCGGAGTTCAACGCTGACGCCGATTCCGCGCTTTCTGATTTCGGATTCCAGGACCTTCTCCTGCTTCCGAACGCCGACCGGCGGTCGGTCTCCTTCGCGGTGAACAGCGGCCTTGTCAAGGACCGGGGCTCTGTTTTGTTCGCGGGTTCCGCGGATGAGACCGCCGACGATCCCGCGGTCGGCAGAGGCGGAAGAGTAAAGATAGTAATGGGGAGCTCATTCAGGCTTCCGGATGAGGCGGGAGAGGAACTGATACCGGTCGGTTCGGATCTTTCTTCGGATCTTCCGTCCGGGATGCCTCAGAGCCGACCTTCGGTCAGGCTGCTTTCGGGGAACAAGAGCCCGGATGGCAGCTCTGAGGCGGCGCCACGATCTCCCCGCCCCTGCGCGGCGGCGATCTTTCCCGCCGACGCCGAGACCGATGACGGAGGGTTGAGCTCTCTCTTCGATCTTGTTTCGACCTCTTCCGAGATCCTCTTAAAACAGCTCCTGCTGGCTTTCTGTCTCTGCTTTTCTCTCGCGTCGGTGCTGTTTTCCTTCGTCATCCCCTTTGCATTCGGATCATATGAAAAGCTGCCGGGGCCGGCAGCGGTCGTTTCCGCCGCCTTTATTTCCGCCGCTGTTTTCAATCTGATCCTGAACAGCGACCGTCCCGTGCTCCACAGCAGCATACGGGGCCTGTGCGGCGCGACACTTCCCGGACTTTTCTATGCGGGGCTTTTATCCGGCGCCGCCCTTGCCGCGGTGATCTCTGTTTCGGGACTGCTCCTGAATACCGAAGGCGTTTACAGTAGCTTCGTTTTTCCTTCGCTGACTCTGTCCGCGGTCGGCGCCATCCTTGCTTCGAGGATATCTGCCGAAAGGCATTTCGGTTATCAGGGGCCGGGTACGACGCCTTTCATTTGTCTTGCCGCTATTCTGATAATATCGCTTGCCGCGTCTCTGGCAATTCCGACTCTTCTCGGAACAGCGGCGCCAGACGCGCCTGAGCTTCTGAAGGCAGTGGCGCTCTCGCTCATTCCCGCGGTATCCTCTTTTCTGATCTCTCTCGGCGCGACAGAGCTCCTGTTTTCGAGGTCGGCTGCAGAGATGAGAAAGCAGAGAAGAAGATAAAGAAGGAGAGAGTGCGTCGTGACCCGTTTTGATCAAATGGCTCTCCATGAATTGTAAACAGATTGTAAATTTTCGAAGCAGATCGATTTTTTACTTGCATTCATATAACTAAAGTGATATAATATTCGCGTTTGCGCCGGAGCAGCGACCTCCGCGCGACGTCCCAAATACACACACATGCGATTTCTCCCGTCGGTGACGAAAGTTCCGGGTTGTGTTTCGCATGTGGTGGAAAAACCAAATTCAAAGGAGGACATTGAAACAATGTCAGTCGTAACCATCAAGCAGCTGCTTGAAGCCGGCGTCCATTTCGGACACCACACCAGAAGATGGAACCCCAAGATGGCCGATTACATCTTCACCGAGAGAAACGGGATCTATATCATCGATCTCCAGAAAACGGTAAAGAAGTTCGAAGAGGCCTACAACTACGTCAGAGATCTTTCCGCTGACGGCGGAACGCTTCTCTTCATCGGCACCAAGAAGCAGGCCGCCGACGCCATCAAGGAAGAGGCCGAGAGATGCGGCATGTTCTACGTCAACGAGAGATGGCCGGGCGGTATGATGACCAACTTCAAGACCATCAAGAACTCGATCAACAAGCTCAACACCCTTGCTAAGATGAGCGAGGACGGCACATGGTCTTCTCTTACCAAGAAGGAAGCCGCTTCAAAGATGAAAGAGCTCTCCGACCTTGAGAAGAACTACGGCGGAATCAAGAACATGACCACCCTCCCGTCGGCAGTCTTCATCGTCGACCCGAAGAAGGAGGCCAACGCCGTTCTCGAGGCAAAGAAGCTCGGCATCCCCGTGATCGCCATCGTCGACACCAACTGCGACCCTGACGACGCCGACTACATCATCCCCGGCAACGACGACGCCATCCGCGCCATCAAGCTCATCTCCTCGCTTCTCGCCGATGCCGTCATCGAGGGCAAGCAGGGCGAAGAGACCGCTCCCGCCGAGGAGACCGAAGCTCCGGCCGACGCAGAATAATCATCAATCGGAGGAATCACAATGGCTAATATTTCCGCAAAAGACGTTGCCGCTCTCCGCGCCAAGACGGGCATCGGCATGATGGAATGCAAAAAGGCTCTCGTTGAAGCCGAGGGCGATATGGAAAAGGCTCTCAAGGTCCTCAGAGAAAGAGGACTTGCCGTCGCCGCCAAGAAGGAAAGCCGCATCGCCGCCGAAGGCGTGGTCGACATCCTCAAGGCCGACGGGAAGACCGCCGTCATCGAAGTCAACTCCGAGACCGACTTCGTCGCGAAGAACGCCTCCTTCAAGGAGTTCGTAAAGGGACTTCTCAGAACGATAATCGCCGAGAACCCGGCGAACGTCGAGGCTCTCATGGGCTGCAGATTCGACGGTGACGCCGCTCTTACGGTCGACGCCAAGCTCAGCGAGATGAGATTCACCATCGGTGAGAAGATCTCGATCAGACGCTTTGAGATCAGAGAAGGCTTCACCGGCACATACGTACATCACGACTCCAGCACCGCCGTCGTCGTCTGCTTCGACACTACCGACGCCGCTGCCGCAGATCCCGAGTTTGCCGTTCTCGCCAAGAACGTGGCTCTTCAGATCGCGGGCAACACCCCCGCTCCGAGCTATGTTTCCCGCGCGGACGTTCCCGAAGCCGTTCTGAACGAAGAGAAGGCGATCCAGGTCGCCGCGCTCAAGAACGATCCGAAGAACGCGAACAAGCCCGAGAACATCCTCGAGAAGATCGTGCTCGGCAGAATGGGCAAGTTCTATGAGAACGTATGTCTGCTCGATCAGTCCTTCATCCTCGACGACGAGCTCACCGTTTCGAAGTACATCGACGCCGAAGCGAAGAAGATCGGTGCTCCCGTCAAAGTGACCGAGTTCATCCTCTTCAACAAGGGCGAAGGCCTTGAGAAGAGAGAGGACAACTTTGCCGAAGAGATCGCAAAGCTGACCCAGAAATAATCAGATATTCATGATACGAGGCTGTTAAAAAACTCGCTACGCGATTTTTTTAACTAGCCGACGAGCAATTGCTCGCCGCGAGACCGCGGCGTTTTTGCCCGTTTGACAGCAATAATCAAGCTTTGGAGTGGCAAAAACCGCAATTCTCGAGCAGAAT
>JAEEGL010028658.1_pt1 | contig 58015 bp, 32 predicted proteins | sample 9134231 | NCBI WGS metagenome assembly JAEEGL01 (sample SAMN16246548, study PRJNA631951) | gut metagenome | biome: gut microbiome; feature: rumen; material: fiber-attached | host: Bos | place: Iran: Karaj | collected 2018-10
GAAGGAAACGATATGAATATAATTCTCATCGTGTTGTTCGGAACGCTTGGGTCACTGCTTGGCGCACTTATAAACTATTTCCTTTCGCTTTGGCTTGGACGACCAATTATTTACAAGTTTGCCGATAGTAAATTCGGACATTTGTGTCTGTTGAGTGGCGAGAAAGTACAACATGCCGAGGAGTATTTCAACGAGTACGGGAAAATTTCCACATTTATCGGAAGATTGATTCCTGCTGTTCGTCAGTTGATTTCGATTCCCGCGGGACTGTCGCGGATGAAATTGCCGACATTTATAACATTTACGGCGCTTGGTGCAGGAATTTGGAACACAGTGTTGGCAGCATTGGGCTATTTCGCCCATGGTCAGCAGGATTTGATAAACAAATACAGCCACGAACTTGGTTATGGTATTCTTATCATTGTTTGCGTAGTTGCGGCAATATTTGTTGTTCGCTATCTTCGGGGAAAGGGTAAAAAGTAACTCAATTCTTTTGATTTTCCTTGTTGGTAAAGCTAGCAAATAATCATTGAAGACACTTAATTTTACACAAAATAAAAATCTTGTCCGTGTGCGTCAATCTCGGAGAGAGAAATCTCTTGTAGTGTTCCGTTTTTTAATATGTTAGGCTTGTAGCCGAGTTCAGTGAGAATTGCAAAGCATTCTTTTCGGTTTTCTTCGCCCCCCAATTCGGCTTGTATCATAGGATGATGTTTTGCAAGCGTCTGACGCATATTGGCAAATACGTTGTGCTCGTAGCCTTCCACGTCAATTTTTAGAAAATTAATACGTTCAATGTTTTTAAAGAGTTCGTCGGGAATTTTCATTGTCACCTCGAAAGTCTGCTCGTAGGAGCTATCGTTATTTTCTATGACTTTTGTCATGCCGTGATGGACTGTTCCTTCCACTAGAGGCATTCCCATTTGAACAGTTGTTTCCTCGCCTCCGAGAGCGTAAGGAAGTAGTTCTGCATTGTTCATGTTTGTCCGTGCTACGTTGCCTTTCCAAATTTCTCCAAACAACGGCACAGGTTCAACTGCATATACTTTGCCGTTTTTGCCGACATATTTACTAAGAAAATACGAAAAATATCCAAGATTTGCTCCAATGTCAATACATGAGAATCCAGGCTGGATAATGCTTTTTAGGTAGTGGATCTCGGGATATTGCGATTTCCCGTATCCCAACGAGATGAGACGAATATATGTACGACTGACAATCCGAAGATAGTTCTTTAGCCCAAATATCTTGTATATCAGAAATTTAATACGTCTCATAGTTCAAAGATTTTGTTTTTGGGGGACTGATTGTCAACTTCGGTAGTGTTACTGCTTTTAGAATCGTTTCCTGTATTGAACACGAGTGAAATTGTCAATGTAAATAACTGTGATTGAGTGATATTGCTGAAGTTCCCAAGGGAACCATTATAGTTTGGATTAAGAAAATCGTTGAAATAATAAGTTCCTTTTATGTTGATAGAATAAGGAGTCTGTATTCCAAAGAAAACCGATGGAATGAATGTCGGGGTGGCATTGCTTGTCCATTCTCCCGATTTTGAAACATCGCGAGAACTTCCATTTTTGTATAATTTTTGGCGATAGTGAAATGCCCAGTCTATTCCGCCGCCGCCGTATGCCCACATTTCTTTTTTCAGAGAACCGCATTTGATTGCAAGTGACGCACCTGCGGCAAAAACACGTCGTTTTATTTTTTTATATTGCGTTGTTTCGCTGTTTTGAGTGATTTCTTCGTCTTTAGTTTTAATACCGATATTCTTTATCGCAATACCAGGAACAATGCCGAACGTCTTGCCGAAATCCAAGTGCATGTAATAGGGGAAGTTTGTGAAACATGTAGCACGAACTCCGTCGCGTGCGGGGTTGTTATCTGAAAATGATGTTTGTGCTATTTGCAGAATACATTCAAGCGGTTCTGTGAAATACACGCGTTTTGTTTTCTCTTGGGCAGAAGCCGCAAAAGTCGAAATGAGTATAAGGAGCGATGTAATAATTTTTTTCATCTGATAAGATTTTCTATGACTTTCCCCGTTGCCATGTTCGGTTTAGCCGTTTTTGTTAAATCGCACAAAGTTACGATAATATCGGTAATTTCTATTGGTTGTCTCATGATTTTTGGTTCCATTTTCCATCCGTACCAGATGAGGGGAACGTGTGTGTCAAAGTTGTAGGGCGACATGTGTGTGCCGACGCTTTCCACCGACTGCTCGCACCAGCCAGGCTTGAGTGTAATGAATACGTTTCCCGACCTACCGCCGTGGTAAGCGTTGTCGACCAATCGGAATATTTCGTTGGAACAGAAATTGTGTGACGAAAGCCAAGTGGCTCCAACAGCCGATTGCACACTATTCAGCGACAGTAGGAAGGTTGCACAGTCGTCTTCGACTTCGGCAATTGTGCGGTTATATTTTTTTATGGCCTTTTTATCGAGATATATCTGCAAATCTTGATAATGTTCAATCCAGTCAGCTTCGCCAAATGTCACATCAAGATGTTTGTCAAGAAGATACATTGTTTCGTTCGGTTTGAAAATGCCCGTTTTCGTTGCTTTTTGTTGGTCGCTTTTGGGAGAAAAAGACATACCGTGGTTTGATGTGAGAATCAGTAGAAAGTTGTCTTTCCCAATGTGCGTTTCCAAATAATTTAAAAGAAATGTCAATTCAAAATCGAGGCGGATATACGTGTCTTCAACTTCTTTGGAAAGACAGCCGAACCTGTTTCCTATTTCTTCGGTCGCAGTGTATGCAATTGTAAGAAAATCAGTGTTGTTCGCACTTTTTCCTAATCGCTCCTGTTCTATAAGTTCTATGGCAAAATCTTTAATGTATGTATTGCCGAACGGTGTGGTTTTCAGTATTTTATAAGGTTTGTATGAATCCTTGAATTTTTGTAGATTATAGGGGAATGTTGATTGATTTCGGAAGCCTATTTCGTATTTTGAGTTATCGTTTGCCGATTCTTTGTATTTTTCGATAGGTAGGAAAGTGTTCCATGTGCGGTTTATGTAGAGTTTCGCCAGTCCTTTTTTATTGAATGCGTAGAACCAGGCAGGGAGTACTTTGTTATAATAGGTGCTGCTTGTCCATTCACCCGTATATTCATCTAACCAGAACACGCCGTTGGCGTTGTGTCCTGCACAAAGTACTGCGGCTGTCGGGTCGAGACTTATGGTGTATGAACGAGAGCGGCCGAAAGTTTGTGTTGTGAGTTCTTCTCCGAATGTCGAACCAATGAGGTTTGTTGCGGAGACAGCGTATTCGGCATGAGGTTGCGAGCCTATGTTGGGATAATTCTTGTCGGCTGTGGCGTGTATTTGAGAACCATTATTTTTGTTGTACCATTGGTTTCCGATAATGCCGTGCTGCGATGGTGTGGTGCCAGTAGAAATAGAGGCAAATGAACTTGCAGTGCTCGGATAGGAAAAATTCACGTGTGCATCGACGCATTGTGTGCCGTACGACATGATTTTTTTGAAACCCTCATTGGAATAATGTGGACTGAAGCGCTCGAGATATTCATAACGCATTTGTTCCACAATGACGAGAACTACCAATCGAGGTTTTTCGGGCTTTTTCGATTGACCGTACCCGAACGAAAACAATCCCGCCAAAAGCAGGATTGTAAGTACAAATCGGGCAGTTTTGCGAATCATTAGAATGCTTTGAGACTAAGGTCTAAACTGCTGATATGGTGAGTGAGCGCACCGACCGAAATATAGTCTACGCCAGCTTCGGCATACGCACGGATAGATTCTTTTGTAATTCCTCCTGACGATTCAGTTTTGCATTTTCCGTTTATAAGAGCAACGGCAGTTTTTGTTTCTTCGGGAGTGAAATTGTCAATCAGGATTCTGTCAACGTCGAAATTAAGAATTTCCTTTATCTCGTCGATTGTGCGGGCTTCAACTTCAATTTTAAGATTTTTACCCTTTGCCTTGAGATATTCTTTCGTCTTTGTGATTGCAGCTGTAACGCCACCAGCGTAGTCAATATGATTGTCTTTAATTAAAATCATGTCGTACAGACCGATACGGTGGTTTTCGCCTCCGCCGACTTTTACTGCATATTTTTCCAAAAGACGAAGTCCAGGAGTAGTTTTACGAGTGTCGAGAATTTTTGTTCCCGTTCCTTCCAATAATTTTACGTATTCGTGTGTCTGTGTTGCAATTCCGCTCAATCGTTGCATGAAATTAAGAACGAGGCGTTCTGTCTGAAGAATGGAAATTGTCTTTCCTTCTACGACAAAAGCCACATCGCCTTTCTTAATTGCATCGCCGTCGTGTAAATATTGCGTCATTTTAAGTGTCGGGTCGAATTTTGCAAATATTTTTTTTGCCAATTCCACACCGCAGAGTATGCCGTCTTGTTTAACCAAAAGGCGCGCACGTCCTTCGAGGTCGTGAGGAATGCACGAAAGGGTTGTGTGGTCACCGTCGCCAATGTCTTCTTTAAATGCGATGTTGATTACAGCATCAATAAGTGGATTGTCAATCATAATAAGTCAAATTTAAATTTGATGTAAAAATACAAAATAGTTTAAATTGTTGCTTTCTTATAAAGGAAGAACGCTATTATTGCGTACAAGAAATTCGGCATCCATACAGAAATGAACGGACTGAAGCCCAGATTCAGCGTGAATGTCGTGCTGACTTGCAACAACAAAATATAGGTAAAGCACAGTGTGGTTCCGATAACAATATTTATGACTGTTCCGCCTCGTTTTTTCTTGTTGGACAGACATACACCCAAAAGTGTGAGAATGAATGTCGAGAACGGCAAGGCCCATCGTTGGTGCTTTTCAATCATGAGTTTCTCAATATTGTCGGTTCCTTGTAATTTCTGTGTTTCTATAAATTCATTTAGTGCGACAATGTTCATTTTTTCGACATAGGAGTCGCGCATTTTCAAGTCTTTTGCCTCCAAATAGCAGGCAGTATCGAGGCGTGCTCCTTTAATGTGTTTTTCCACGTCGCCGCTCAGGTCGCGGATAAAGTAATTGTAAACAGTCCATACGTTTTTTGTGGAATCCCATCGGGCATAGTCGCTGGTAAGTTTTGATATAAGTTTGCCGTCTTCGAATTTCTCTATTGCAAATCTAAAAGCATTTTCGGAGTCAACGTTGTAGTTGTCCATGTAAACGAACATTCCAGGTCGCACTTGCCTATGTATGTTTTTTTCCCAGTTTTGGTACTTGTTTCTTACGTATTTGTCTTCGAAATCTATTCGTACTTTGTTCGATTCGGGAATGACGTAAAGAATGAGTGCCCACGATATAATTGCCAGAAATCCCGCGGTAATCATATATGGAACAAGAAAACGGTGGAAACTGATGCCGCCGGCGTGCATTGCAATGATTTCGCTGTTTGCAGCCATTTTCGACGTAAAGAAAATGACGGAAATAAATACGAACATTGACGAAAACATATTGGCGTAGTATGGAATAAAATTGAGGTAATAATCAAAAATGATTGCTTTTATTGGCGCCTTGTGCGAGATAAAGTCGTCGTATTTTTCTTGAAAGTCAAAAATAATGGCAATTGCCATTATGAGAACCATCGAAAGGAAGAAAGTTCCAAGAAATTTTTTGATAATATACCAGTCAAGTCGTTTTATCATACTCGTTGAGACAATTGAATTACCATTTTATTTATCCATTCACAGAATGTGTCGTTTTGAATGTGTCGGCGTGCTTCCGAAACCAAAGCCAGATAGAAACCTAAATTATGAATGCTGGCGATTTGCGCACCTAAGATTTCGTTGCATTTAATAAGATGATGGAGATACGCTTTGGAATATTCCGTATCGACAAACGTGGCTCCGTTTTCTTCGATGGGCGAGAAGTCGTTTTCCCATTTCTTGTTTTTTATATTGATAATGCCGTCCCATGTGAACAGCATGCCGTTCCGCCCGTTTCGTGTCGGCATCACGCAGTCGAACATGTCAACGCCACGGTAAATTGCTTCCAAAATGTTCACAGGTGTTCCTACGCCCATAAGGTAGCGGGGCTTGTCTTTCGGAAGAATGTCGTTTACAACTTCAATCATTTCGTACATCACGTCTTCAGGTTCGCCTACCGCAAGTCCGCCGATTGCGTTCCCTTCGCGGTTGAGCGAGGTAATGTATTCCGCAGATTTTATGCGTAAATCTTTATATGTGCAGCCTTGAACTATCGGGAAAAAAGTTTGACTGTAACCGTAGAGCGGTTCTGTTTCGTCGAAATGTTTGATTCCTCTGTCGAGCCATCTGTGCGTCAAGTCGAGAGATTTTTTCGCATAATTGTAGTCGGCGGTTCCTGGTGTACATTCGTCAAGTGCCATGATAATGTCGGCACCGATAATTCTTTGGGTGTCGACAACATTTTCGGGGGTGAACAAATGTTTTGACCCGTCGATGTGCGAACGGAAATGGGCCCCTTCTTCGGTAAGTTTTCGGTTTTCGGTAAGCGAAAAGACTTGAAAACCGCCGCTGTCGGTCAATATTGGCTTGTTCCAACCGTTGAATTTGTGGAGTCCACCGGCTTCTTTAAGTATGCTCAACCCTGGTCGAAGATATAGGTGGTATGTGTTTCCAAGAATGATTTGTGCTTTTACTTCGTCTTTCAGTTCTCTAATGTGAACGCCTTTAACCGTTCCTGCCGTTCCGACGGGCATGAATATCGGCGTAAGGATTTCTCCGTGGTCGGTTGTAATGCGTCCTGCACGGGCGTTACAATGACTGCTTGTATGTTGAACTTCGAACTGCACAGACTAATTTTTGACAAAGATAGAATTTATTCTGACTGGTGAAAAACAGATTGTTATAATTCCGTGATAAACTTCTGCATTTCGGCATGTAATGTCCGGGCATAATCATAACTGTGATACGACGTGGCTATTGTGCTGTTTTCGCAGTATAGCACCTTGCTTACCCATTGCAGACCGATGAACGAACTGCATAATACTATGTCGTTGCATTGCAGTAAATCGTTTTTTGTAAGAAATTCTTTCCGAGAAACATTCCAGCCGTTTCGTTCAAGAAAACTGACGTATAATTTTGTGAACGGTAACGTGTTGTCGGTGACGAAAATAGTGTCGTTCTGTAAAAAAAGAATGTCGGCACCTTCAATGTCCGAAAGTTTGTTGGTTTTGTCGCAATAACACGAAAAATTTTTTTCTTCTGGCAAAGTGAATGACGAAATTCTGTCGGTTGTTTGGATCGTCTTTGCCGTTGTATCAATTTGAATGACAAGACCTTCGCGGTTGAAAAAATATTTTTCTTCGTCCAAAGGGGAAACGAACAGACAATAATTTACGCTACTTTTTTCAGGGTAAATTTGCCAAAACACAAGCAATTGACAAAATCCGCCTTTGTAAACTTTATTTACATTAAGCAATCGATGAATTTGATGGTCAATGTTTTGGGTGGTAATTGCATTGGAAATTTCTACATTTCTTTTTTTAAGCCTTTTGCAAATATTCTCGACGTGTGCCGAAAGACAGAACGGACGTGTGTTGTAAAGTCTGATGTCTTCTTTTTCACATTCGTTCACAACGAAAATCGGTGCCCTGTTGAGTGTTTCGATTTTCGTCAATTCATTATTATAAATGCAGAAATTTTTCGTCACCGTTAAAAATTCTTGCTTTGTGTCGGGAATACCGCAGGATATTGAAATGCCTTGTTGATAGTCTTTTTCGCATTCGTTTCGCGAATGAAACGGAACAATTCGTCTTTGTCTTTGCAATGGAAATAATAGTTGTTTCCTTTGAAAAGTACGTTGAAAGAATAGTCTTTATTGATTTGAATTAAGGCGTGGGCAGAAATAATGTTCGCCACAAGTACCGTCAAATCATAGTTGTTTTCTTGTTGAATGTCGGCTGTCGAAATAGTGTCGTTTTCGTTTATGACGGGAATTATTCCCAACGAAAGCAATTTTTTGAACGTGTTTCGTGCGTTGAATTGCTGTTTTTGATTGTCAATAATGTCTCTTGCAAGCAAAACTTGGGCAATCATTTGAGTATATTCGTCAAAAATATTTTGATAGCGTTTGATTAACTCAACTTGCCCGATTGCGGCGAGAGCCTGTTTGTCACTCAACTCCGTTGGATACTTTGAAATCCTTGCCTGTTCTATACCGGAGGCAATTGCACCAGCCGTGACGAGTATGACGTCGTTCTCGCTGTTGCGAATGTTCGACAACACCATTGCAATGTGGTTTAACATGTCTTTTTGAATGAAATACTTCTCGTTTGTAAGTACTTCTTCCTCTACGTTGAAAACTAATCGTAATTTTGTCATTCGATTTATGCTTAAAAATTGCTCGTAAATATATATTTTTACTTGCGAATTTTAAAACAAATTTTCAATGAGGAAATTTTTTTTCTTTTTACGGAAAAACAAGGTCGAAATTTTATCGGTCATTTTGTTCTCGTTCGGCATGGCAATGATACTTCTGCTGCTGCCAAACGAAAAGAAATTTGAGTATGAATATCAGCAAAACAAGGTGTGGTTTCACGACGATTTGTACGCGCCGTTTACGTTTTCGATAGACAAAACTGAAGAAGAAATTCAGTCGCAACGCGATAGTGTGATGAAAACTTTTTCGCCGTATTACGTTTTCGACACGACAATTTATGCGAAAGTGTGTGATTCAATTTATTCTCAGTATATGCGTGTTTTCGGTTCTCAAATTCCTGATACGGTTGATGTTCCGAGTTTTCATTCTTTGATGGTAAATCAGGGGATGAACGGTTTCGAGAAAAAGTTGCGGACAATTTATGCTAATGGAATCATTGATGTTCAGAAACCATACAAAACGCTTGTTGTTGAAAAGATTCCGCTACGGAAGAAAATTTCAATCAATTCGGTCCTCACGTTGCCCGAAGCTCATGGCGACTTGATGCAGGAAATCCCTGCGTCTTTCGATTCACTCCAGCGAGTTCGTTTCAAGGAAATTATTTATTCTTCGCTTGTGCCGAATACATTATATGAAGAAGAAGAATCGTCGAAACAAAAGGCAAAATTGCTTTCGACGGTTTCCGAAAAACACGGTTACGTGAGTGAAGGCACGCGAATAATCAGCCGTGGCTCCGTTGTGACGGAAAAAGACAAGAAAATTCTTGATTCTTTGAAAAAAGAATACGAATCGGGAAATGTTACGTTCGACGGCAAAATTGCAATTCTGACGGGGCATCTGATTTTGTTGCTCGTCTCGTTTATCGTGCTGCTGCTGCTGATAAAATATTCCGACCTCGAAGCATTCACCAGCGTGAAAAATTCATTGTTCCTCGTCACGGTGGTTGTGATGTTCGTGGCTTTGGCTACGGCAACGCTCAAATTCAACCACATCAGCATTTATTTGATTCCGTATGTGGCATTGCCGATACTGATAAAAAACTTTATGAACGTGCGTGTGGCATTGTTCGTGCATATAGTCACAATGATGATTATCGGTTTCATTGCACCGAATCCGTTCGATTTTATTTTCTTGCAAATTTCCGTCGGTGCCATAGCCATTTATAGTTTGGGAAACCACTATCAGCGTAGTTTTTTGTTTTGGACGGCAATTTTGAGTTTTGTCTCGTATACAATTATATATTTCGGACTTTCGCTAGTCAAATTGGGTGGTGTTTCCGATATTGACTGGACTCAGCTGTTGTGGTTCTTGGCAAGTTGTGTGCTATTGCTGACAACGTATTTGTTGATTTTTATTTTTGAAAAAATATTCCGTTTCCCATCAGACATAACATTGTTTGAGTTGTCGGACACGAGTCGTGGTTTGTTGCGTGAATTGTCAGACAAGGCTCCAGGAACATTCCAACATTCGTTGCAGGTGGCAAATTTTGTTGAGGTCGCATTACGTGAAATTGGAGGAAATGCGCTATTAGGACGAATTGGCGGTTTGTACCACGATATAGGTAAATTGAAAAATCCGGCTTTTTTTGTTGAAAATCAGACGTTTAAGGAAAATCCTCATGATAACCTTCCTCCTGAGAAAAGTGCGGAGATTATTATCAACCATGTGATTTATGGACGTGAACTTTCTCGGAAAAATGGCTTGCCGTATTCATTGGAGAAAATTATTTACGGTCATCACGGAAACTCAAAGACAATGTTTTTCCTTGACAAGTACAAAAAAATGCATCCGGGTGAGGAATTTGACGAAAAAATGTTCCAATATCCAACGTCGAAGGTTGTGAATAAAGAACTTGCGGTTATCATGATAGCAGACGCGGTTGAAGCGGCTTCGCGGAGTGCACACTTGGAAACACGTGAACAAATCGAAGTCCTGGTGCAAAAAATCGTCGACCATCTAATTCAAAGTAAGCAGTTGGAATATGCCGACATCACGCTCAAGGATTTAGATATTGTAAAATCGGTGTTCGTCGAGAAGTTGATAAACTTGTATCATGCTCGTGTCCCATATCCCGAAGATGAAGATAAGAAATAATGGAACGATATTCAATACACGGAATTTTTCTCGGAACCGGAACGTCGCAAGGTGTTCCTGTGATTGGTTGTCATTGTGCAGTGTGCGAATCTTCCGACCCTCGTGACAGTCGTCTTCGTACGGCGTTTTATTTGGACGTCAATGGGGTACATTTTGTGATTGATACAGGCTGTGATTTTCGTCAGCAAATGTTGGCGCATAAAATTGAATCGCTTGATGCTCTGCTGATTACACACGAACATAAAGACCATCTTGCTGGACTTGATGATATTCGGCCGTTTAATTTCATGCGAATGCAGCCTATGCCGATTTTTGCCGAAAAACGTGTCGCCGATGCAATTCGTCGGGAATTTTCGTATGTATTTTCCGATCATCCCTATCCTGGCGTTCCGATGATGGATATTCATGAAATAACGGAGCAGGCATTTGATTATAAGGGAATTAAGATTCAGCCGTTGCGGGTGAAACATTTAGAATTGCCGATTTTTGGCTATAGAGTAGGGCAGTTTGCCTATATAACCGATGCTTCGAGTATTTCCGATGAAACAATGAAACTGCTTGAAAATGTTGAGGTTTTGGTGATAAATGCTCTTCGGTTCAAACCACATTATTCTCATTTTTGTGTTGCACAGGCGTTGGAAATTATAGAAAAAATTAAGCCCAAACAGGCTTATCTGACACATTGCAGTCACGATATCGGTTTGTATGTGGAAACAAGTCGGGAACTTCCCGAAAATGTGCATCTGGCGTATGATGGACTTACAATAGAATTATGAGTTATGGGAGTTAAGGCAATTTTTCTTGATAGAGACGGTGTTATTAACGACGGTACATTATATTATACGTATCGAAAAGAAGATTTTAAATTCAATCGAGGCATTTTTACTGGTTTGCGTATGCTTCGCGATGCCGGCTTTATATTTATTGTCATAACCAATCAGGCAGGCGTTGCCAAGGGGATTTATACTGAAAAAGATGTTGAAAATCTCCATGCGTACATGTGTGACGAACTAAAAAAACGTGGAATTGAAATTGCTGCCGTGTATTATTGTCCGCATTATCCAGAAATATCAGGGCCATGCGAGTGTCGTAAACCTGGAACAAAAATGATTGACGATGCCGTAGTCCAATTCAACGTCGACCGTTCATCCTCATTCCTCATTGGCGACGGAGAACGCGACATTGAAGCTGCCCGTCGTGCGGGGATTACAGGTGTAAAAATTGGTAAAAACGAGTCTATAGTGCCATATTGCAGAAAAATAATTAGTCAATAAGAAACGATTTTCACTTGTTCATAACTCGTAAATTATTCCTGTTCGAGAAATTCTTTCGTTTCGGGAGGAAAAAGTACATTTGCCATAAAATTCCGAATATAGCAAATGGCAGAAACCTTAGAATATACCGAAGAAAACATAAAAACCCTCGAGGGTGTTGAACATATTCGGCTTCGTCCGGGTATGTACATTGGCAAACTTGGCGATGGCTCTCATCCTGAAGATGGAATTTACGTGTTGATAAAGGAAGTTATCGACAACTCTATTGACGAATTCCGCATGGGGGCGGGAAAGGTGGTTGATGTGACAGTGAAAGATGGCAAGGTTTCTGTTCGCGACTATGGACGTGGTATTCCGTTGGGAAAACTGCTTGACTGCGTGTCGATTTTGAACACAGGTGCTAAATACGATTCAAAGGCATTTAAGAAATCAGTCGGCTTGAACGGTGTTGGTACTAAGGCTGTCAATGCACTCTCGTGGAAGTTCTCTGCTCAGTCGTTCCGTAACGGGGAGACGCGTAGGATTGAGTTCAAGCAGGGGAAACTTGATTCTGATTCGGGAGTTATAAAAGCTGATGGTAACGTTCCACAAGGTACGCTTATTGAATTCGAGCCGGATTCAAGTAAAGGACTCTTTGAGAATTATGCGTTCCGTGACGAGTTTATAGAACCGATGATGCGCAATTACTCGTATCTAAACACGGGATTGACAATAAATTATAATGGTCAGAAGTTCAACTCAAAAAATGGCTTGTGGGATTTGCTGACCGAGAATTTTGCGAAAGAGCAGATAGAACCTTTGTATCCGATTATCCATCTTAAAGGCGAAGATATTGAAATTGTACTGACTCATACGGAACAGATAGGCGAAGAGTATTTTTCATTTGTAAACGGTCAGCATACAATTCAAGGAGGAACGCATCAGGCGGCGTATAGAGAGGCTATTGGTAGAACGATAAAGGAGTTTTTCAACAAGAATCAAGAACTTTCTGATATTAGAAACGGCGTGGTCGGAGCTATTGCACTCAATGTGGAGGAACCAGTCTTCGAAAGTCAGACTAAGGTGAAACTTGGTTCGCGCGATATGGCACCTACCGAGGGCAGTATCTCCGTCAACAAGTTTGTGAACGATTTTGTGAAACAGGAACTTGACGATTACTTGCACAAACATCCCGAAATTACCGAGGTGATGGCGAAGAAAATCCAAGATTCCGAAAAAGAACGAAAGGCCATTGATGTCGTGCGCAACAAGGCAATGACAAAGCGTGCAAGTTTGCATAATCCGAAACTCCGCGATTGTCGTGTGCATTACAATACAAATCATGAACTCCGCGATGAGACGAGTCTTTTCATTACCGAGGGTTTGTCGGCCAGCGGTTCGATTACAAAATCAAGAAATGCGTCGACGCAAGCTGTGTTTAGTTTGAGAGGGAAGCCCAAGAATGCGTACAAGGCAAAGAAACAAGACATATATGGAAACGAAGAGTTAAATCTTCTTTTGGCGGCACTCAACATCGAAGGTTCGTTGGAAAATCTTCGTTACAACAAAGTTGTAATTGCCACCGATGCCGATGTTGATGGTATGCACATACGTATGTTGTTGATTTCGTTCTTTTTAATATATTGCCCGAGCCTTGTTTGCGAAGGACACGTGTACATTTTGCAGACTCCGTTGTTCCGTGTCCGCAATAAAAAAACGACAAAATATTGCTATACGGAAGAAGAACGTTTGGCTGCCTTGAAATCAATTTCGGATCCGGAAATTACACGATTCAAAGGTTTGGGTGAAATCTCGCCGGATGAGTTCTCGGTATTCATCGGGAAAGATATACACTTGGAACCTGTGGTAATTGACCACGACACGCCAATTAACGATATTCTGAGGTTCTACATGGGTGACAATACTCCAGAAAGACAGAATTTCACTATGGAAAACCTGCGAGTCGATATCGACGAAATATGATGAATTTCGTCATAAAATTGTTAATATCTTCGTTCGTTCAGATATTATATGGTATCTCATTTTTAATATTTTTGTGACGTCAAAATAAAAATTTACACGGATGAATAGAGACAATACAATCTTTGATTTAATCGAAAAAGAACATCAAAGACAGATGCGGGGCATAGAACTTATTGCTTCGGAAAACTTTGTAAGTGACCAAGTTATGCAGGCAATGGGTTCGTACTGCACAAACAAGTATGCTGAAGGTTACCCAGGCAAACGTCATTATGGCGGTTGCGAAGTTGTTGACGAAATTGAAACATTGGCAATAGAACGTCTGAAAAAATTGTACGATGCCGAGTTTGTAAACGTGCAACCTCACTCTGGTGCTCAGGCTAATGGTGCGGTTCTGCTTTCAATTTTGAATCCTGGCGACAAATTCATGGGTTTGGATTTGAACCACGGTGGACACTTGTCTCATGGCTCTCCAGTAAATACGTCGGGACTTATCTATCATCCAGTTCCATATTTCTTGAACAAAGAAACTGGTCGTGTTGATTACGATGAAATGGAAAAAATCGCATTGGCAGAAAAACCAAAATTGATTATTGGTGGTGGTTCTGCCTATAGCCGCGAATGGGATTATGAAAGAATGCGTGCTATCGCCGATAAAGTTGGTGCTATTTTCATGGTCGATATGGCTCACCCTGCTGGTTTGATTGCTGCAGGTTTGTTGAAAAACCCTGTGAAATATGCTCACATCGTTACGTCTACGACACACAAGACATTGCGTGGCCCTCGTGGAGGTATTATATTGATTGGCAAGGATTTCGAAAACCCATGGGGAAAGAAAACACCGAAAGGCGTGGTAAAAACTATGGGTCAATTGATAAATTCCGCTGTATTCCCAGGAATGCAGGGTGGTCCGCTTGAACATGTGATTGCGGCAAAAGCCGTTGCGTTTGGTGAAGCACTCGCTCCAGAATTCAAAACGTACCAAGAACAAGTTAAGAAAAATGCAGCAGTGATGGCTGAATCATTTATGTCAAAAGGCTACAAAATCATTTCCGATGGAACCGACAACCACTCTATGTTGGTTGACTTGCGTCCGAAAAATGCAGAATTGACGGGTAAAATTGCTGAAGAAGCATTGGTCGCTGCCGATATTACAACGAACAAGAACCTTGTTCCATTCGATACTCGTAGCGCATTCCAAACTTCGGGATTGCGTTTTGGCACACCAGCAATCACAACTCGTGGCGTGAAAGAAAACGAAATCCGTACAATCGTAGACTTGATTGACAAAGTTCTGGAAAAACCGACAGACGAAAACAATATCGCTTCTGTCCGCAAACAAGTAAACGAAATGATGGCACAATATCCGTTGTTTGCGTACTAAGAATTTTCACTTCGTTATTCGATAGACTAACGTACAAGTTTATAATAAAGAAGGAAACGATGTGGTCGTTTCCTTCTTTGTTTTCAGAATACTTGACCTTGTGTTTGCTGGTCTCGTATTGCTTCCCCTCTGAAATCGAATATTTATAAAAAGTTGAGATGGGAACTTTATTCTTCCGTCTCGTTTTCTTTTGCTCGTCTTTCCTTCAATATTTTTTCATTTTCGGCAACAACCTTGTCTGAAAGAGGGTAGAAGAAGAAAATGATGATGGAAATTACGCCAAGAATTGCAGGAATGATGGTGAACATCATCAGCAAACCGCGTGTTGACTCTGCCGTCTGTACTTCGTTTGGCGAGAATCCTACCGATGCCATCAACGTAAGTGCGATGTATGCGCCAACTGCCCAACCAATTTTCTGCGACATGGTTGATGCCGAGAAAATCAAGCCTGTGGCACGTTGACCATTTTTCAATTCTGAATAGTCGGCAATGTCGGCGTACATAGCCCACAAAAGCACGCTTAGCGGACCGCCGGTTACCGAACCTAAGAATTGGCAGAAATACAATAAGAACAATTGACTTGCGTCTAAAAAGAACACCGAAGCCGTTGATATTATTGAAATCACGAAGAATGCGACAAACACTTTCTGTTTTCCGAATTTCGCTGCAAGCCAACTTACGATAAGCACGCCAAGCAACGACGAAAGTTGTCCGATGACGTTGTAAATCGAAACGAGCGTGTTGTAGTCATACGTTTGTTCGCCCATAAACGGAAGTGTAAGTGTTTGATTTTGAACGATGTATTTAAAATAATGCACTGTCACGCTACTTTTTGTCGCTGTGTAAAGAATGAATGTAAGTGTGGCGAATACCAAAATCAGCCATGGTTTGTTGGTGAACAGTTCTTTCAAATCCTTGCCAACGGAATTCTTTGCAACATTTTTAGGCGGGTGAACGCGTTCTTTCGTGCCTTTGAACGTGATGAAGAAAAACAGCACCGCAAACACGCCGACAATCATAAAGAACCGCGACCAACCTTTGGCTGGAACCGATATTTTTGAAATAGAAATCGGTGATTCTTCGGCAAAAACTTCATCAAGTGCGATGGATTTTGTGCCAAATCCTTCCTTGAGTTTTACGACCATGCCCGTAGGCGTGCTGTAAAGCGTATCGTTGTCATAGTTGTCTTCTTTGTTGAAAATGGTTACGTCAATAATTTTGGTGGTTTGACCATTGTCAAGCGTGAGATTTGCAAATCCTTGCGAATCTTGTTCGTTGATGGTGAGTGTTTTGTCAACAACTTCGGCACGAATGATTGATTCGTTGTTTTCGCCCAGTTTCTGCGTAGCAGGCAACAATGTGGCAGAAATAATGATTCCTGCGGCAAATGCGAAAATGAACTTGATTGACGACACGCTCGTACGTTCGTTGGAGTTCGGCGAAATTACGCCAAGCAGCGAAGTATAAGGAATGTTGATGATTGTGTAGATAATCATCACAAGGAAGAACGTGATGTATGCCCATACGGTTTTTCCTGTCAGACCAAAATTTGGCGTGGTGAATGTGAGAAATCCGGCAATGGCGAGCGGAATGCAGAACCAGAGCAGATACGGACGGAATTTCCCCCATTTCGTTTCAGTTCTGTCGGCAATCATACCCATTACAGGGTCGTTCACACCGTCGAAGATTCGGGTTATGAGGAACATTGTGGCTGCAATGCTCGCTGGAAGCAGGAATACGTCGGTGTAGAAGTACGTGAAGTACAACATAAATGTTTGCCAGTACAGACACGAAGCCAAGTCGCCGAATCCGTAGCAGAATTTTTCTCTGAATGAAAGTTTACCGTCGTTTAATTCCATTATTTCTTAGATTTAGAGTTATTTACTTGTTGAGACATTCTTTTTGCCGCATCTCCAAAATTCTTGAGTGTTCCGAAATCTCCCGTTCCTGCTCCGTTCGATGTCCACGGATACACGCCGTCGTAGCCGAGCGAATAGGGGAGCGAATAGATTTCGTCGTAAGAGATTGGGAATCCGTAGATTTTATTGTTTGCTGGCGTTTCGCCTATAATGCACGGCTTGTCGTCCAAACCCCAATGTTCGGGCGTTTCGTGGAACGGATTACCGAATTGGTTTGTCCATTCATAATAATGTATCTGCCAGAAATCGAGATAGGCGAGGGGATTCATCGTCATATCCTGTAAAATTGCATCGCTCCACTTGTTGCCTTCAAATTTGTCGCAACTCCATTTAACCGACGCACTGCCCACAGTTACAAGCACTTGTGTGTTATAGGAGTGGATTGCCGCCGCGCACATTCCTACGAACATCTGCATAAAATCCCATTCCATTTTGCCGTATTTTTTATGTTCGTGCATCCATTCTGGTTCGTTGCAGATGTCGATTGCAAAAAAATATGGATTGTCCTTGTAGCGTTCCATCAAAGGTTTGAGGAACGTGTCGCAGTATTGTTGGAGTTTTTGGGTACAGTTCAGCAGCGCCATCCAATTTTTTGAGGCAGGTTTTGTCTCGTCAAGATTATCGAACGACGATATGGTGGCGATGACATAGATTTTATGTTTTGTCGCCAAATTCATCAAATAGTCGAGATTGTCCCAAAATTGTTGAGTGGCAGGATGTGTAACACCTTCGACATCAACAAAAGGTTGACCTGCAGCGTCGCAACTAATCCATATTCTGCTGCTATTGATGCCGTTTTTTTCAAGTTTTGCAAACTCGTCAGCCCAAAATTGAGGATTGAAATTTCCTCCGAAATCGTTCCAATTGTCCCACGGCGTGTTGGTTCCGACAAGAAATATTTTTTCCCCATTGCGGACAAACGAATTCCCTTGGATGGAAATCCGTTGTGCGTTAATCGATAGGGAAAGAACTAACGAGAAAAAAAAGAGCAGTGTCTTTCGCATTATTCAATAATAAGTTTTTGATAATAAACACTGTTGTTAGCCGAAATCTTTACTATGTACAATCCTTTCGGAAGATTTGCCACATTGCAGATTGCCGCACCGTTGCAACTTTGAATAGTGTTCTCGGTAAGAATTTTTCCGTAAAGATCGCAGAACGAAATACTTACATTTCCGCTGTAATTTCCAATTGATACTGTAACGTAGTCGTTTTTACAGGGATTCGGGAAAATGCTCGAAATATTGTCGATAGTTTCTATACCAGTTTGCGACGGCCATACCTTTATTCTTAAGTCGTAACTTTTATTTATGCCAAAGTAATCTTCCGCTTTTACAGTTACCAAATATTCTCCCGTATCTTTCGGAGAAGGTAGTCCTGAAAAAGCACATGTCAGTTGGTCGAACATAAGCCAGTCAGGAAGCGGAGATGCAGAAATTGTTAAGATATCATTGTTCTCATCAACAAAGAACGAACGCAGAATTTGATAATAAAATTCTTGATTTGCTTCGGCTGCCTGATAGCGTGTACGTGTTGAAATCGTTATTTTTGAAGCATTGTTTGCATGGTCGTCGAAATCGTATGCCTCAACCTCCGTAAGCGAATATCCCCAACTAGTGGCACGTTCGGTAAAGTGAATCTTTACATATCGGCATTTTATAGGTTCTTCGTCGTCTTTGCGGAGAACGATGTTACTTTTAATAATTTGCCCTTGTTTTACGGTGAAAACCGTTTCCCAATTTTTGTTGTCAGAAGAAACCTCAATTGTGTAAGCCTGAGCGTAAGCGCCTTTTTTCTCATCTTCGTTCCATTCCCAATAAAGTACAATGCGGCGGATTTCCTCTTCTTTCAACATGTCAAAGCAAATAAATTCATCGTCGTTGTATTTAGAACTCCAACGCGTGTTGTAGTCACCGTCGTTTGCATAATACTGCTTGTAAGCTTCGTCTTCCAAACTGGAATATGTTACAAAAGCGTTCAATAATTTGTTGTCAGAAGAGTTAACCTCTTCGCGAATTAAAATGGAGAATGATTGCGAAAGACTTTTTCCACCCTTGTCGGTCGCTGTTATTGTAATATCTCCGTAGCCAGTTTTGTCTGCTATCGGTGTAAAGCTGACGTATCCGTCTTCCGACAATTCTGCCGTTATTTCTCCTGTGAATGATAGGCTATAAGTCAAGACATCGTTTTCATCATCTTCGAAGAAATTGTTAGCATTCAAGTAATTTGAAACCGTTGCTGAATTTTTGAATAAAACGGTGTCAGGCATAGTTGCCGTAATACGAGGAATGTAATTGAATTCAGGATCGTGTTTTACTATGATGTGCTCGGGATATAATTTACGTAATGAGTCAAATGCTTCGCGCATGTCGTCGAGTCCTCCGTTACCATCGTGGGCGGTGTACGTCCAACCCCAGCCTCCGGAGTATCCATTGTTGTAAAGCCATAGCATTGCATTTGTAGTCGTAAGTTGTTTACGAGGAATAAACGTATTTCCTGGTTTTTTGACAATTCCATAAGCCGGAAATTCACCGATGATAGTATTTTTCTCCAAGTTGAAAGTAGAAAAATCTTTGTGAAACGGCGAACCGTCTGAACCGACTTCGTTAGGGTAGTAGTGGAACATGTAAAAGTCAAGGTATCCGTCTTTATCTTTACCGTTTGCAAATAATGCAGAATCGGTGTAAAAATTTGTACCACCATTATAGTCCGAAACGTAGGCGAGTCTCCATGTACCGTTAGAAACTTTTGCTTTTGGGTCGGTTCTGTGTATGGCGCCGGCGCACATGTTTACAAATCGTTGAATGTCACTGATGTCAACGTGAACAAAGTTGCTCCAATGTGCAAATTCCGTCATTCCTTCGGGTTCGTTGAAGATTTCCCAACAAAGAATAGCCGTGTGGTTTTTCAGGCGAGTGACCATAGGAATTAGAGCGTTATCAATGTAACGTTGCGTTGCAACCGAGTCGGTTAAAAGCAATTGATTTCTGCGAATACGGTTTTTTGCTTGGATTGTTCCTCCGTCGCCGTCGTCAATGCAGAGCATTCCGTGAGCCCACAAACACAAACTAACGACTACGCCTTTGGCGGCAGCAATGTCCATAGCAAGAGCAAGATTGTCAAGAGCTTTTTCGCTGATGCCGATAACAGTGTCATTTTCAGCGTCGTAAGTTGGTGTAGAACGTCCGTCCACGTGAATCCACCAACGTAGGGAGTTTCCTCCTGCTTCAACTACATCGTCGCATATCGCTTCCCATTTTTTGCTGTCGAAAGCGGTTAAATCGTTACCGTAACTCATCCATGCTACGTTTATTCCACTGAGAAATAAATCCTGACCACGGTGATTTATAAAATTATGCGTTTCATTTTGTGCATACGAAGAAAGTGTAAAAACTACACTAACTATAAGTAAATAAAGAATTTTGTAATGTTTCATAATTACGAATTTTAATTTTTTTGAAAAACCTCTTAACCTTGCAAATATAGGAAAGAAAAATGAAACAAGATTTGTTTTGAGACTTTTATTTTCTGTTTGGTAAATTTTAGAAAAAAACGGCTTTGTGGAATGAATATTTTTATATTTTTGTTTCCTTGAAAGAAATGCCCTAATTTTTTTCGTTTTTAGGTTTTGATGGATTTTATTTAGGGTTTTTTCGTTCTTTTTTGTCTTTTAAATAAAACAAAGTAAATGAGATCATTTATATTACAAATTGTGTGTATCCTGGGATTTTCGATGCTTTCGTATTCTCAGGTAAAGTTCAACGAAGTTCAGCCGTCGAATTCAAAAACTCAAATGGATCCTGATTTTTATAAGTATAAAGATTGGATTGAGTTGTATAATACATCTTCGTCGTCGGTTGATATAAGTGGATATTACATTACCGATAACAAAGACAAGCCTCGTAAATGGCAAGTCCCAAATGGACAGTCGATTGGCGCTGGTAAATACGTCATTATCTATTGCGATGGAGAGGATGTGACGGGTAAGGCTATGCACACGAATTTCAAATTGTCGACAAGCGGTGACAAATTATATATGTATTCGTCGTCAATGTTGCTTTTGGATTCTGTAAGCATTGTGGATGTTGAAACTGATTATACGTATGGTCGTCTGGTGAATGGAACGGGTGCGTGGGCATCGCTTTCGCGACCGACACCGGGAGCAGCGAATGTATCCACTACGGTGAAAGGTTTGGCTCCGAAGCCGGTCTTTTCAATTAAGGGTGGTTATTTTAACAAGGAACAGACAATTTCGTTGTCAACAACTTTGAGTGGTGCGGTTATTCGTTATACGACCGACGGCTCGGAACCGACCGAAAATTCTCCTATCTATTCGGGTCCAATTACTGCAAAAAAAGAAACCAAGGTAACGCAAAAATATGGTCACAATCGGGAGGATAAAACTGGGGTTCAACACTATGGCTATCCATCGACTTTGGATTATCCATCATCTAAATATACAGGAAATCGCGATTATGGTTTTGTGATTAAGGCAAAAGTATTTCACGACGATTATGTGCCGAGTTTGACTGAGGCGAATACTTATTTTATAAACATAAATGCTCGTTCGCTTCCTGTCGTTGCTATCTCAACAGATTTCGATAATTTCTTCAATAAAGATACTGGTATTTATATTCAGGGTGTAAATGGACTCTATGATGGCTATGTGACGGCAAACTGGCGTCAAGATTGGGAAAGAAAGGTGTTCGTTGAATACTTCGATATGAATGGAAACCGTCAATTTGGTGTCTCGGCAGGGGCAAGTACCATGGGTGCGGTTTCTCGAAACTACGATATGAAGTCACTGAATATCGTAATGAAGAAAAAATACGAGGACGGAGAAATCGCATATCCGCTGTTTGGCGACGATGGTCTTTCTACGTATAAATCGTTTGTCTTGCGTAATGCGGGAAATGACTGGGAGCAGGGAAGCAAGTATCGTGATGCTGCTATTCAACAAGTGTTGAGAGGAAAAGTTGATTTGGAAACTCAAGATTTTCAGCCAGTTGTCATGTATCTTAATGGAGAGTATTGGGGCTTGATAAACATGCGAGAACGATTTGGCGAAGATTACTTTGCTGGGTATTATGATTATGCCGATGACATTGACTTGTTGAAGTATTGTAATGACAGTTCGTACAACTTCCGTGCACAAAAAGGCGATACCAAACGTCTCGGTGAATTGATGACATATTTGGCTAATAACTCAATGAGCGATGACGCGAATTATCAATATGTGAAGAATCATTATATTGATGTTGATAATATGATTAACTACTATATAGCTCAATTGTTCTGTCAAAATACGGACTGGCCGACGAACAATATGAGAATGTGGCGACCACGTACGGAAAATGGTAAATTCCGGTTTCCGTGGTACGATGCCGATTTTGGCTATGGCTTGTGGGGTGGTGAGGCATCAACCAATCCATGGGATAATTTTGATAAATCGGGTTATAAGAAAAAAACATCTGTTGCGATGTTGAATTATATGCTTGAAAATGAAGAGTTCAAAGCAGAGTTTGTACAGCGTTTTTATGCCATGATGGCAACTGTGTACCAATCTTCTATCTTCAAATCTATTGTCAACAATATAGAAAATCAATTGTCTGCGGAACGTTCCGCATTGATGGATGAATGGACGTGTACGTTAAACGGCGGCGATTCATGGGGGTATGGAGCTGGAGGTATGAAATCGTGGGCCGACAGTCGTGTTGGTTACATGAATGATTATGTCAATTCTAAATTTGACTCTAAAGGAACAACTACATTAAATATTAGTTACACAGAATCGCAGGGACAAGTGTTCGTGTGTACAATTCCAGTTTCTAACGGATATTCGGCGACTCATCAGAAAAATCGTGCAATTCGTCTGACTGCCGAACCGAAAGACGGATATGTGTTCTCGGCTTGGAAAAACGGAAATACTACCGTTTCAACCGATCCGGAATACTTTGTAACGATAACAAATACTACATCAATTACGGCTGTTTTCTCTAATCGTTCGACAGAAAAGAATTTGTACGTAAATGAATTCCTTGCTTCAAATAGCACCGATGTTTTAAGCGAAAATAACAAACACGAAGATTGGATTGAAATATATAATGGCGGCAGTTCTACTATAGATTTGGCTGGACTTTATTTGTCAGATGATACTACCAATCTTGAAAAATATAAAATTCCGTATGGCTCAATGGATAAAACGAGGATTCCATCAAAAGGATATGTTTTGTTCTGGGCCGACAATGAACCGCAAGACGGAGCATTACATCTGCCATTTAAATTAGACCGTTCAGAAGGTGTTATTATCTTGTCGCAGAAAAGTTCTTCGGGAACAATGACTGTTATTGACAAAATCCGTTATTCTCAACAAAATACAGACGTTTCATACGGTCGTTATCCTGATGGAAACTCAAATTTGATTATCTTTACTCAGACCACTCCAAATGCATCGAATACAATTGTTTCCGACACATACGTCGATGGTTTGGTAATCAATGAATTTATGTCGAAGAATAGCTCGACAGTGAGAGAAGAAACAGGTTCGTATGCCGATTGGTTCGAAATCTATAATACAACAGATAAAGATATTGACTTGGGTGGTTTGTTCGTGACAAACGATTTGAACAACCTGAACAAATATATGATACCAAAAGGCGAGCCGACAAAAACAACGGTTAGAGCTGGCGGATATTATATTTTCTGGTGCGATAAGCAAACGGCCATCAATCCTAATCACGTTGATTTTAAATTGCCTGCCGAAAAAGGTGATATTGCCATCGTGCAGTTGCGTGGTTCCGAAAATTATGTCATTGATCAAATTTCGTATTCAAACCAAGGTGATGACATTGCTTACGGACGGTATCCGAACCCTCAGTCTGAGTTCCGTTATTTGCTGACTCCGACTCCAAATGCACAAAATGCAAATACGGCTTCGGTACACGAAGTTTCGGGCGTGACAATCAACGAAGTTCTTGCCGTAAATACTTCGATTGTGGCTGACGAAACAGGCGCATATAGCGATTACATTGAATTCTACAATGGAACAAATTCGGCAATAGACCTCGGAGGTTTGTTTGTCAGCGATTCGTTAGGTTATTCGTTGCGTTATAGAATCCCGACGACAAATTCTGCACTTACGACTGTCCAGGCAGGAAAATGGATTACCTTCTGGGCTGACGGCAAGCCGGAACTTGGTGCAAATCACCTTGATTTTTCTTTAAGTGGTTCGGCTGGCGAAGATGTGGTTTTGAGCCAGATTAATGCTAATGGAGAAATTGAAATAATCGACCAAGTCTCATTTGACGTTCAGACCGAAAACGTAAGTTATGGTCGTTATCCGGAATTGGCTGATAATTGGGAAGAAATGTCGCCGACGTATAAGGCGAAAAACCAGTCGGTTAATTCGAGCGTTGCACTCAAAACATTGACGGCTTCGATAGGCGAAATTACTCCTTCTGTTTCTACTTCGGTTTTGGCGTATGAATGTGCGTTGCCGGCAGGAACGACGCAAGTTCCTACTATCTCTGCAACGACGGTTCACGAAAGAGCATCGGTAACGATTACGCAAGCCACATCGTTGAGCGAACAGGCAATTGTGAAGGTAATTTCTGCAAATGGATATAACAGTGAAACATATACGGTAAGTTTCAAGATTGCTGCTTCTTCGGATGCAACGCTTGCTACACTTGAACTTGGCGGTGGTGAACTTTCACCTGCATTCTCGCCTACAGTATATCAATATGTTGCAAGACTATACACGACGTATGTACCGTATCTTACTGCCATAGCCAACGACCCGAATGCAATGGTCGATGTCGATTATGCAGAAACGCTTGCCGAGGCAACGGTTGTCACTGTTACAGCTGAAAATGGTTCGACGAAGCAATATGAGATAACATATACTGCCGCTTCATCGCAAAATATTGTGACAGAATGGTCTGATGATTTTACGACAGGTATTGGAAATGTAAGTACCAATAATGACATACACAAAGTTAGTTGGGAAACGATAACGACAACAACAGGAATGGGACTAGGTCAAGTCACGACGAAAGAATACAAACTTGGAGTTGCATTGGATGAAAAGGGAACAGAACAAGAATATGGTTATGTAGAATATCACCTTCCAACAGGTTATGTGTTAGATGGTTCTTCTGCATTGAATGTTTCTTTAGATATTGTTGGCGTTGCAAATGGAAAAACATTGAACGGAGTAACAGTAGATAATGAATATTTCCCGTTCAATGTTGCTTTGGTCGATGTGTATGGCAACGTGTCGGATTATATTACACCAGCCGAAACAATAAATTCTTCTACAACGGGAACAACAACGTTGAATTTCGCAACAGCAAGTTATATAACAAAAACAGCAATTGTAGCAGTTAGATTTGGTTTGTATGGTCCTGGCGATACAAGAAAAGCTCGTAAAAAAGCTGCATACATAGACAATTTGGTAATAGGACCAAGAGTTGCTACAGGTCAGCAAACCGTGGTTACATTGTCTGACAATGCCGATTTGCAGTCTATTTCGTTGAATGGAGGATTGTCGTTGGCATTTAACAAAGACGTTCATTCTTATACGGTTACGTTGCCGGCAGGTACGGAGACGATTCCTACTGTTTCGGCAGTGGCTTCGGATGATGCTGCTTATTTGGAAGTCACACAGGCCTCAAGTCTTGACGGAACAGCATACGTGAAAGTTATTTCGCAGGATTTGACCAATGTGAATGAATATGAGATTCAATATGTTGTAACTCCTTCGGTTGTCGATGGTTATACGGATTACGTTGTTCGTCCTGCTGTGAAAGGGTGGAGCGAGTCGTCGGATTTGTATGCTTTGCACTACAATGGCGGCGATATGCAAGTTGCGTATAGCAGAACAGGTGCCGGTTCTGATGCCATTACGTATAATCTTGTAGATGAGGACTATAAGATATTGGATCTGTCTTCAAATCCGTATGCGTCGGTTACGCTGAAAACAACTGTTCCAACATCGCTTTATGTTGAATTGTTCGATGCCAATGGCAATACAACGGCATCTTCGGTTGCTGTCGCACAATGTTCTGCTGGTCACGAATATACGACGTACACATTTGATTTTACAGGAAAATTTGCAAATGCAAATTCGTCTGAAATATATGGTATGAAGTTGTATTTCGATAAAGGTTCTTCCGCTTCGGCATCGGGAACAATCACGATTGATGAATTACGCTTTGGCACGGATGTTGAAATTACGATAAACGCCGCTCCTGTTTGGACTGAAATTCCTGAGCAAACAATTCAGCAAGGTGGTTCGTTCATAAATATTAACTTGACGAACTTTGCAAGCGACGATGTTACAGAATCTTCGGCTCTGGCATACGAGTTGGTAAATCCGTCGGAATATCTTAATGTGACAATCACTTCGGGTGTCTTGTCGGTAACTGCAAAAGATGACGAATGGATAGGTTCCGACATAGTAAAAGTTCGTGCTACAGATAGTGAAGGTGCAAGTTCTATTGTTTCCATTACATTCGCAGTAGAAGAATTGAAAGTTCCTCTGACATCTGTCTCGTTCTCGCAATCGAAAGTATATGTTTCGGAAAATGCAACAGTAAATTTAGCAAGTTATCTGTCGCTTGTACCAAGTAATGCTACGATAGAATCGTATGATTGGTCTGTTTCCGATGTTCAGTCTGCTTCGGTGAATGGTGTTGGTGTTTTGACAAACAAATTGGCGTATGGAACTGAGGATGTTATAATTACAGTTGTTGTAACAGACAAGAGTGGTAATTTATATACAAAAACGATAGAAGCTACTCTTACAGGTTGTCCTACGGAGGTTGCATTGGTTAGCACAGATGCAAATCTTAATTTGTTCTATGGAGAAAAGGCACAAATGTCGTATTCATTAACACCATCGAACGCGTGTGTTAAATCAGTGACATATTCAAGTTCTGACAAATCGGTTGCAACTGTGTCGGAAACAGGTGAAGTGACTGCCTTGACAACGAAAGGATACAGTGATATTACCATTTCGGTAAACGATGGATTTTCTGTTAAGACCGCTGTTTGTCGCGTAAATGTGTCAAAAGACTGTTCTGGCGATATTACATTGAGTTTGAACAAATCATCGTTGGCTTTGGTAAAAGGGCAATATGAACAGTTGATTGCTACAATTACTCCAAACGATGAATGTACGGAAAACAATGTTGTGACGTGGACTTCCTCAAATACGCAAGTTGCGACAGTGTCGAATGGCATTGTCAATGCGGTGGGCGTGGGATCTGTGTCAATTACAGCTACAACGACGGGTAACGGCGTTACCGAGGCGACTTGTACGGTAAATGTTTCTTCTGATTGTAATTCAGGTGCGGTTGAGGTCGTGATGAGCGAGACGGAAAAAACAATTTACAAGACGTCAACGCTTAAATTGACGGCTGAAATCACAACGAACAATCCTTGTGACGAAGAAATTCTGTGGTCGTCGTCAGATGAAACAGTTGCTACCGTTGAAGATGGTCAAATTACACCATTAAAATATGGTACTACTGTGATTCGTGCTACTGCAAGACAAAATGCAGATTCATACACAGAATGTAATTTGACTGTGGCAGAAAAAGAGGTTACCGATATTAGTGTGACTCCACAGGCAAAAATGATGTATGTTGGCTCGACACAAACAATGACGGCGGCAATTACACCTGATGATGCAGACGATAAGAAAATTACATGGTCGTCGTCAGATCTGACAAAGGCTACTATTTCAGATAAAGGTGTTGTTACGGCATTGGCAAGCGGAAATGTAACTATTACCGCAACTGCAGCAAGCGGAGTTTCAGATTATTATACACTTCAAATCTTGGATATTGAAATAACAAATATTGTGTTAAATATCGAAGAAGTTACATTGACTATAGGTGATAAACAACAAGTTACGGTGTCTTTTGAACCAGAAAATGCGACAAACACGGAATTAACTTGGTCGTCGTTAGACGAAACTAAAGCGACTGTGACGGCTGACGGTTTGATTGAAGCGGTAGGAGAGGGAACTACAACAATTATTGTTTCAACCAAGAATAATGTCACAAAAGTAATTACTGTTAATGTTGAATCCGAAGTTGTTGCCGTTAGTTCAATTGACGTAACGCCAGCGTCGCTTTCAATGAAGATAGGCGATACGCAGACTTTGACTGCTGTAGTTAACCCTGATAATGCAACAAACAAGACATTGACGTGGTCTTCTTCAAATCCGCAAGTCGCAACCGTGTCGAATGGTGTCGTGAAGGCCGTTGGTCAAGGTTCGGCTGTAATAACTGTTTCTTCGGCAAATGAGGTTACGGAAGATGTTAATGTCACGGTTGATTACCAAGCCATTACTTCGGTTACGTTCTCAGAATCGTCGGTGGCATTGGCAATCAATCAGTCTGCCGACTTGTTAAAGCTGTTGGTGTTGAATCCGACATCGGTTACTACACAATCTATAGTATGGAGCGTTTCTGGTACAGGTGCCACAGTTGACCAAGATGGCGACATAACAAACAACTTGATGTACGGTACCCAAACCGTGATTGTCACTGCTGAGGTTACCGATATGTATGGAACTAAGAAAACTGCAACAATTCCAGTTGTTTTGACAGGTTGTACTACAAGAATTTCTTCTATCAGTGTTGATAATGAATCTATTGAAATTACAAAAACAGGTTCTGCACAAGTAAATGTTTCTATAACTCCAATAAACGCTTGTACGGAATATACGTTGTTTGAAAGCTCAAATGTAGCTTGTGCTACGGTTACAAAAACAGGTAAAATCTCACCTGTTGCAGAAGGTAATACTATCATAACAGTAACTGTATCCGATGGATATTCAACATTCCAAAAAATGGTGAGAGTTTCGGTTATAAAAGATATAATCCCTGTATCTTCGGTTACGTTCAATCAGACTTCAGCTGTGAAATATATTGGTGATAACTTCCAGATATCAGCGACTGTGTCGCCAGACGATGCTACAACCCAAACATTGACATGGACGACGTCGGATAGAACCAAGGCTACTGTTGATGATAATGGTAACGTTACAATTCTTGCGGCAGGAACCGTAACGATTTCAGCAACGGCTAACAATGGTGTGGCTGCATCGTGCGTCATAACAGCAAAACCTGTCGAGGTTGAAAAAATTGTGTTGAATTACTCCGAACTTTCATTGTTGGTAAATGGTCAAGAAGATTTAGTTGCAACCATTACTCCGTCGAATGCTACCGATAAAACAATCACATGGGCATCGTCGAATGAAGCGGTTGCAGTTGTAGTAAATGGACGTATAACGGCTAAAAAGGTCGGAACTACGGAAATTACGGCTACAACGGTGAATGCAAAAACAGCAACGTGCGTTTTGACCGTAAATCATATAGAACCGACATCGATTACGTTGTCTCCTGTTAATTGTACGTTGGAAATCGATGAAACTAAGGAAATATCTGCTACACTTGCTCCTGCAAATGTTACGGATACGGTTTTAACGTGGACTTCAAAAGATGAAAATGTTGCTACGGTCAATAGAGGTGTAATAAAGGCGATTGCCGCAGGTTCTACAATAGTTGAAGTGGTTACAGGGAACGGGTTGAAAAAGACAGTTTCTGTAACGGTAAATCCTATGCTTGCAACCTCTATTTCGTTGAATACGACAATTGCAACATTGTTGGAAAATGAGCAACAACAACTTGTCGCAACGATTCTACCAGAAAAAACAACTGATAAATCTGTAGAATGGTCGTCAACAGATCCGTCAATTGTTTCGGTTGATGTAAACGGAAAGATTACAGCAAAATCAATTGGCGAGGCTACAATTATTGCCACTACGTCAAACGGTAAGACTGCAAGTTGCGTTGTGAATGTGACAAGAAATGTCATTGCGGTTTCAAAGGTAACGATAGAACCATCGTCAATGGTATTGCATATAAATGAAAATTCCTCGTTATCGGCTGTCATTACTCCTACTAATGCCACGAATAAGTCTCTCGTATGGGCATCAAGTCTTACATCTGTGGCAACGGTAGACCAATACGGTAATGTAACTGCTAACGGAGTTGGAACAACTACAATTACGGCAACGTCGGCGACAAATAATATTTATGGTACATGTATCGTCACGGTAAGAGAAATTGAGGTTGAAACAATAACGATGTCGAATGTGTCACTTGCTGTTGGCGAGTCGCAGACTATTCCTGTGCAAATTTCGCCAAGTAACGCAACTGATAAGACTCTTACGTGGTCGGTAGGTGATGCGTCAATTGCTACAATTAACGAAAATACTGGTAAAATCACTGGCGTTGCCGAAGGTACTACAACAGTGACGGCTCGCGCATCGAATGGAGTGAAGAGTACGGCTCAGGTTACAGTTCAGGCAACGGCTATCCCTGTTAAGTACATTTACACTAATTCAGTTACTCAAGTTGAGATTGGTGATGTGGTAGATTTGGCTTCGTTAATAGTATTTGTTCCTGAAAATGCGACAAATAAGTCTATGAAGTTTGAAATAACAAAACAAACTCCCGATTATGGAGCTCCAGCTGTTGTGGTTCTCAATAACGGAATGTTGACGGCTGTTGCTGCAGGAAAGGCTACAATTTCGGCAACGGCATTGTCTTCGAATTCAAGTACGTCAATCAATATTGTTGTAAGTCCGATTTTGGCTACAAGTATAAGTCTGAATAAAACTGCAATGGAACTTGTAATAGACTCACAAGAGTCATTGACGGCTACAGTAAATCCTGATAACGCATCATGTAAGACGGTAACATGGACGTCATCGAATCCGTCTGTTGCGTATGTAAGTCAAAATGGTGTCGTGTATGCTCAATCTGTTGGTACGGCAATGATTACCGCAACGGCAAATGATAACTCTAATAAGAGTGCTTGGTGTGAGGTTACGGTGATTGATAATCCGATTACGAAAATCATACCGTCTGTTTCGAATCTGAGCATGAAGAAAGGCGATATTGTGACAGTTCAATTGACTATAGAACCAGCCGATGCTTCAACTGATGGAATTACATGGAAATCATCGGATCCATCTATTGTAAGCGTTGAAAATGGTAAATTGACTGCTTTGGGCGATGGTCAGGCTCTTATACGTGCAACAGCATCAAGTGGTGTTTATTGCGAAATTTCATGTATTGTTTCTTCACAAAATGCTCCGATTCAAATCATGCCAATTCCTGAACAAGTGGTAAATCTGAATGACGGAGAATCATTGGCATCAATAGATTTGAATGACTACTTTGTTGATGAAAGTGATGAGTTACTTTGGTCAATAGATCAAGGTGGTGATAATATCAAGGCTCAAGTAACAAGTGCGGGTATTGTTACCTTCTTAATTGTTGATCAAACATGGAGCGGCACGCAAGAAATGACGGTTTATGCAAAGAATAGTGCAGGGTTGCAGACAAGTGCGAAAGTCTCATTTACTATTATCGGTAAAGGACAAGGTGGCGGTGGTGATGCAATAGAAACTATTGACATTCGCAATTTGGCAGTATATCCAAACCCGACAAACGGACCTGTATACGTTACCTTTGAAACAGAATCTGCCGAAAATTGTACGGTTGAGATTTATTCAACAACAGGTAAAAAAGTTGTTTCGGAATCAGTATTCGTTGATGGAGAATATTCATACTTCTTTGATTTAAGCGAATACGACAAAGGAATCTACTATGTGACAATTGAAACAAAGAATGGTAGAAAAACCACAAGGATAGTGTTAAAATAACACTATTTGAAAATAGTTGAAAAATAGCGACTTCAAGATGTAAAGAAGTCGCTATTTTTTTTATTTTTGGCATGATAAAGATTGAGTAATGAGATTGATTGTTCGTATTGTTGGAATATGCGTGTTATGTTTGTTGTCGGTTTTTCGTTCGATGGCAGATGAAAAATACGAATGGGGGAGTCTCCCACTTGGCGGCGGTGGTTTTGTGACTGCCGTGATTGCACATCCCACTGAACAAAATCTTTTTTATGCCCGTACTGACGTGGGTGGAATTTATCGTTGGATAGAATCTACAAAATCGTGGAAACCGTTGACGGACTTTATTTCCGTAGCCGACCAAGGTTTGTACGGCGTTGAGGCGATTGCCGTTGACCCGCAGAAACCAGAAATGTTGTATGCTTTGGTGGGAACGTCGTATTATAGCAACGGAAAAACTGCCATTTTGATTTCTGATGATTATGGTGAGACCTTTACGGTTATTGATGTCACGTCGAAATTCAAGGCACACGGAAACGGCGATGGTCGTCAGATGGGCGAGCGTTTGGCTGTTGATCCTAAAAATAGCAACGTGATTTATTGCGGAACACGCTCAAATGGCCTTTTCAAATCGACCGATGGCGGACGTACGTGGAATAGTGTGAGTTTCCCTGTGACAACTACAAGCAACGGTGTAGGAATCAATTTTGTGCAATTTGACGAATCTTCGAGCGTTTCGAATGGCGTGACGCAAAAAATATACGTTGGAACAGCGCAAACGGGCAATTCCATTTATGTCTCGACCAACGGGGGAAATTCGTGGTCGGCGGTGTCGGGACAGCCGACGCAGTACATTCCACATCGTTGTGCAATGAAAAATGGTACGCTTTTCGTGACGTATGCCAATGGTGCAGGTCCGGGAATCGGCTCGGCGGGAGGTTATGTGTATAAGTACAATGGTTCGTGGACGAATATTTCTCCGTCGAACAATACGTCGGATTACAATTATGGTGGAATTTCAATTGTAGGAAATAGAATCGTCGTAACGAGCGTCGGTTGTTACAAAATGCAGTCGTGGGACGGCAGATGTGATTGGCAGACGGCGACGTGGGGCGACGAAATTTTTGTGAGCGACAATCTCGGTTCTTCGTGGAATGCAATGTTTTCGAATTGTAAAGTCACTTTTGACGCCAATTCCGTTCCTTGGGTGAAAGACCACGCAATGCACTGGACTGGCTGTGCTACTTTGGATCCTTTCGATTCGAAAAGATGTTTCTTTATTTCGGGAAATGGTCTGTTTATGTCCGATAATCTCAGCACAAACACGTTTGATTTGAAATTTATGGTGAAGGGTTTGGAAGAAACCGTTCCTTTGGATATGGTGAGTTTGCCTTCGGGACAAGTCATTACCGTGGTGGGTGACTACGATGGCGGTTTGTATATGGCTCAGGATGGCTCGTATGATGTGTATCCGTCAACGGTTCATACGCCCGAAATGGGAACGACCCACGGCATAGCAGCTTCGGTTGACGGTTCGTTGGTGGTGCGTGCGGGGAGCAAGTCGTCGTTTGTTCAGTATTCAACCGACAAGGGAAGAACGTGGAATTACTGTTCGGGAGGAAAAGAAGGAAGCGGACATGTGGCGGTTTCGGCAAACGGCTCCATAATTCTTCATTGTCCGAATAGTTATAATGGATATTCGTATGACGGAACGGGTAGCACCGTGTATTATTCTACGAACAGGGGAACTTCGTGGACGCAGTGCAACGGTATTTCCATAAATGGTGCATATCCCGTCGCTGACGGAGCCAATTCCAATAAATTTTATATTACGAACGGCAATACCGTGTATGTTTCCACCGACGGAGGAAGGAATTTCTCGGCAAAAGGTTCTACGGGCTATACGAGTTATTACAAAATGAGGGCGGTTCCGGGTGTTGAAGGCGATATATGGGCTCCGTGCGGCTCGAATGGTTTGTATCGTTCCACCAACTCGGCAACGAGTTTCTCTAAATTGTCAAGTGTGGCGTCGTGCGATGCGGTTGGTTTTGGTAAAGCAGCCGAAGGAAAAACGTTTCCTGCCGTGTATATATGGGGAACGGTTTCGGGGGTTACAGGATTGTTTAGAAGCGACGACGCTGGTAGTTCTTGGGTTCGCATAAATGATGACTTGCATCAGTTTGGCGGACCGGGTAACGGACAATTTGTGATGGGCGATATGGCGGTGTACGGTACTGTGTTTATGAGTACTGTCGGCCGTGGCGTGATTTGCGGTGTAGTTGACAAGGTTACCGACTCGGAAAGTCCTGTGATGACGGGAGAGTTAATAGCCAGAAATATCGTACAAAATGCTTTTACGGTTGAATGGACTCAGGCAACTGACAATGTTGGCGTTGTAGGTTACGAAGTGTATGTTGGTGATGAAACATATACAACTACGGAAACATCGTTTGCGGTGGAGGATTTGGCGTGCCGTTCGGAATATGTTGTCCGTGTGCGGGCATACGACGAGGCGGGAAATTTCTCGGATTTTCTCTCTGGAACATTTGAGACGATAGGCACCGACGCCCCGCAAACTACCACACAGATAACATATAACGTGGGAGACGAGTCAACTGCACTGACGGCAGAAGGAGAAAACTTACGATGGTACGATGCCGAAAAACAACTTTTGACATCGGCACCAGTGCCTCAGACCGACCACGTTGATGAGTATGTGTTTTACGTTTCGCAAACTATTCTTGGCTGCGAAAGTGAGCTGGTGGAAATATCCGTATCTGTTGTTCGAAAAATTGAAACACAGACAATTTTGCTACAGAAAGGTTGGAATCTAATTTCGTTGTATGTGGAACCGGACGATAATAAAGTTATGTCTGTGCTAACCGTTGATTTTTCAATTATAAAAAATCTTGACGGCTTTTATTATACGTGGAACGACTTACATTTGCAGAGTTTAACGACGATACAGGCAGGAGAAGGATACCTTGTCTATATTAACGAAGCAAGTCAATTGACGGTGGAGGGTACGCCGCTTGAGCATTACATTACTCAATTACACTCAGGTTGGAATTTGGTCGGCGTGCCGCAAAAAACGTCGAAGGCAGTCTCTGATTTGCCGTCTTCTGTAACACAAGTCAAGGATTTGACTGATTCTCCAATAACAGAGTTAGAGTCAGGGAAGGCTTATTTCATCAATGTCTCTGCTGATACCACGGTAGAGTGGTAATTAGTTGGTATCAAAATAATTTAATTGATAGTATATTTGTAGGAGAACCGATAAAAACAATCTCTTACTTCTCCGTGTTTTGTTTTTTCTTGCGGAAAAATGGTTTGTGGTTTCCACTGGATTTTTTGTTCCGATTGCCTTTGCCGTAGAACTTTTTCTTTCGAGGTTTCCGTTCCACAACTTTCCATTCGGGTGCTTCACCCAATTCTGGTGGTAACGGCAGTTTGTCAACAGAACGTTCTATCAATGTTTCAATGCGTACAAATCGTGGTATGTCCGATTCGCTGATAAAGGTAATTGCTTCGCCTTTTGCATCGGCACGGGCCGTACGACCGACACGGTGTACGTAATCTGCAGCATCGCGGGGAACATCGAAGTTTATCACCAAATTGATGCCTTTTATGTCAATTCCACGACTCAACACGTCGGTAGCCACCAATACTTTTGTCTGCTTAGCACGAAAACGAAGCAGAACTTCTTCGCGGTCGTTCTGTTCAAAATCCGAAGAAATTCCTTCAACTTGAATTCCCCGAATCGCCCGTTTAATAGCAGAAACAATCGAAGAAATGTTCTTTTTGGTCGAAGTGAAAATAAGAACACTTTCAAAATCGGGATGTTGTGCTAAAATATGTGTAATCAGTCCTATCTTTTGATGTGGATGAGCCATATAAGCCGATTGTGTAACACCTTCGGCTGGTTTTGCAATTGCAATTTGAATTGTTTCGGGATTGTTCAGTATTGTTTTTGCCAATTTCTGAATTTCGGGAGCCATAGTTGCACTGAACATCATGGTCTGACGTTTTGCAGGCACGTACGACAGTATCTGACGTATATCGTCAATAAAACCCATGTCGAGCATTCTGTCGGCTTCGTCGAGAACAAGATGACGCAAATGTCGGAAATTTACGTAGCCCAACCGCAAATGTGCAATGAGGCGACCTGGCGTAGCTATAATGACATTTGTCCCCTCGGTAAACGCTTTTTTTTGTTCGTCCCAATCTTTCCCTTTGTCTCCACCATAAACAGCTTTGCTATTTGTATTTGTAAAATACGAAAAACCTTGTAATTCTTGGTCTATTTGAATTGCGAGTTCACGTGTGGGGACAATTACCAACGATGTTGTGCCGTGTGCTCCGTTTTTCACTAAATCTTGCAAAATTGGAAGCAGAAACGTGGCAGTTTTCCCTGTTCCTGTCTGGGCGCACGCCAATACGTCACGACCTTCCAAAGCAACGGGAATTGCCTTTTCTTGTATGGGAGACGCTTTTTCGAAATGCATGTACGAAATTGCATCAAGAAGCGTCTCGTCTATATTGAACTCGTCAAATGTCATTCAATAGGATTATTTGACCTCTACGATATAATAATTCTTTTTACCTCTTTGAAGAAGAATGTACGAACCATTCAAAATTGCATCGGCAGATACTTGAAAATCAACAGATTCAATTTTTGATTTGTTCATACTCACACCGCCGCCTTGAATCATTTTTCGTGCCTCGCCCTTGCTTGGGAAAATATTTGTTTTCTCTGCAAGCAACGTCAAAATCGGCATTCCTGCTTCGATTTCGCTTTTCGGTAATTGGAATAATGGCACGCCTTTGAAAACAGACAAGAACGTATCTTTGTCAAGTTTTTGCAACGATTCACTTGTTGCATTTCCGAACAAAATATTCGATGCGTCAACAGCTTTTTCGTAGTCTTCCTTGCTATGAACCATTATTGTAACTTCTTGAGCCAAACGTTTTTGCAATGCACGTAAATGAGGTGCTTGTTCGTGTTCTGCAATCAAGGATTCAATTTCTTCTTTCGAGAGCATTGTGAAGATTTTGATATAGCGTTTTGCATCTTCGTCGCTCACGTTGAGCCAGAATTGGTAAAATTCGTAAGGTGACGTGTAACGGCGGTCTAACCAAACGTTCCCGCTTTCTGTCTTACCGAATTTTGTGCCGTCGGCTTTGGTGATAAGCGGACAAGTGAGTGCAAATGCTTCTTTGCCCGTCATACGGCGAATCAATTCTGTTCCAGTGGTGATGTTTCCCCATTGGTCGGAACCGCCCATTTGCAATTTGCAATTCTTGTGTTCATTCAAATACACAAAATCGTAGCCTTGAAGCAATTGGTACGTAAACTCTGTGAAACTCATTCCATTGGAATACTCGCCATTGAAACGTTTCTTCACGGAATCCTTCGCCATCATGTAGTTTACCGTAATCAACTTACCGACGTTTCGGGCAAAATCGAGGAATGTGTAGTTCTTCATCCATTCGTAATTGTTGACCAATTCGGCAGCATTCGGCTCAGTGCTGTTGAAATTCAAGAAATGTTCCAACTGTTTTTTTATGCAAGCCACATTGTGGTTCAAAGTTTCTTCATCAAGCAAATTACGCTCAGCCGATTTTCCCGAAGGGTCGCCAATCATTCCGGTTGCGCCACCGAGCAATGCGATAGGCTTGTGACCGCATCGTTGAAAATGTCGAAGCATCATCACTCCGCACAAGTGACCAATATGTAAAGAATCTGCTGTTGGGTCAATTCCCAAATATGCAGTCGTCATTTCTTTCTGAAGTTGTTCCTCAGTTCCTGGCATGATGTCTTGGAGCATGCCCCTCCACTTTAATTCTTCAATAAAGTTCATCGCTTCAAAATTTTTGCAAAGATATGTTTTTAATTAAGAATTAAGAGAGATGTATTAAAATTATAAAATGAGATTTTCGCTTAGTAAGAAAATGTAAATGTTACGAGGTGAAGAATTTTTACAAATGTTTTGGTTTTACGGCATTAGTAGCGAACTGTCACCGTAGCTTAGGAATCGATAGCCGTTGGCAAGTGCATGGTCGTATATGGAATGCCATGCGTCGCCAATAAATGCACTGATTAATAATAATAGTGTACTTTGTGGCTGATGGAAATTCGTGAACATTGATTGTACCAGACGAAATTTATAGGCAGGCGTAATCATAATCTGCGTGTGGTATTGTATTTCGTTCAAATGGTTGTTTTCCATGTATGCAACAATGGCTTCCAATGATTCTTGTGCGGAAATATTTGGGGCGAGTTCGTATGCTTCCCATTGCGTTAGCGTTGACAAGTCGGTCTTTTTACAACATAATTTCACACCAAACCAATAGAGCGATTCAAGCGTCCGCACCGATGTGGTCCCGACAGCTGTGATGTTTGGTAAATGACGTAAAATATTTTCTACGAGCGATTTTTTTACAATGCATAATTCTTGATGCATCACGTGGTCGGTGTATTGTTCTGTTTTTACTGGTTTGAATGTTCCCGCACCAACGTGCAAGGTAACTTTGTCAATTTCAATGTTGTGTTTCGTTAAAGAGTCAATAACGTATGGCGTGAAATGGAGGCCGGCAGTCGGGGCGGCTACCGAACCGTTTCGTTCTGCAAAAATTGTCTGATAGCGGACGCTGTCGTTTTCTTCGCTTTCGCGGTTCAAATATGGTGGAATTGGAATTTTTCCTATCGTTTCGAGAATTTCGGCAAATGTTTGTCCGTTATCCCATTGGAATTCAACAATAAAGCCGTCGTCCGTTTGTTCTTTCTTTTCTGCCGAAAAATGAATTTTTTCTTCATTCCCGATGGTCGCGGTCAAAACACCGTCTTTCCATTTTTTTGCGTTTCCCACTACGCATTTCCACGAACAGTGATTTGTCTGGGCAAAATTTTGTTCATAGTCGGCAGGAAAATTAGGTTCTAAACATAAAATCTCGATTCGTGCGCCTGTGGCTTTCTGCATGATGATTCGTGCATGAATCACACGTGTGTCGTTGAAAATCACAAGTGATTGTTCTGGAAGATAATTCGGACAGTTTGTAAATTTTTCGTCAATAATTTCTCCTTTTTTGTAAACTAACAATTTTGACGCATCGCGGTCTTGCAGCGGATACTTGGCAATCCTGTCGTCGGGAAGATTGTACGAAAAATCCGATATTTTTGTGGATAAATTCTTTGGCAACATTTTCTACGAAATTTTGACAAAAGTACGTACTTTTGAGTTCTAAAAAAATGGTAGGCTATGAAATTGCAAGTAGGAGATATAGTTCGTTATCTGAATGCGGTTGGAGGCGGAACGGTGATAAAGGTTCTGAACGAAAATCTTGTGGAAATTCATGATGAATCTGGGTTCGATATGCCAGTTCGTGTACAGGAGTTGGTTTTGGTAGAACGACCGAATACTCCGAAAAAAGAAACCGTTGCGAAAACTACGCAGAGTTTTACGGAAACAGTTGAAGAAGTCGAAGATGAGGAAATAGAAGGTAACGACAATCCGCATCTTTTTGTCGCTTTTGTTAGAAATGCAAAAGATTCTGCAGTTTTCGAGACATATCTGATAAATGACTGCAACTATAATTTATTATATGTATTGTACACTCCGTCGGAAGAATTGTCGAAATGTATTGCTTCGGGAATGTTGGAAGCAAATGCAAAAATCAAAGTGGCTGATTTGTCGTATGATGCAATTTCGAAATTGTCGAAAGTGCAGTTACAAGGTATTTTATATAAAAATAAACCTTACGCTTCGCAGTCTGTTTTTGATGCGGAGGTGGCGATTAATCCTGTCAAGTTTTACAAACCAGGCGTGTTTGTAGTGAATGATTTTTTTGACGAAGACGCGTATGTGATTGATTTGTACGATGCTGAAAAAGTTGTGAAAGTGCAACAACGTGAGCAGTTGCGGCAAGTCAATGTCGAAGAAATTCGCGAGGCAATGGTCGAAAAACAAAAATCTGAGGAAAATCCAAAACCGCAGGTTAAGAAAAATGAGGAATCGGTACGAGAAGTAGATTTACATATTGGCGAACTGGTTGATAATGAAGAAACAATGTCGCCTGCCGAAAAACTCGACTTGCAAGTAAAAACGTTTGAACGCGAGTTGACAAAGGCCGTGAAGGACGGAATTGAAAAAATTGTGTTTATTCATGGTGTCGGAAATGGCATTCTCAAGGCGAAAATTAGAGGGTGTTTAGATAGGGACTATCCACAGTATTATTATCAAGATGCGTCGTTCCAAAAGTATAAGTTTGGGGCAACATTGGTATATTTGCGAAAAGTGTATAGATAATGTTTTTGATCATAGTCATAGTATGTTTATGTATAGGGTTTGCCGCAGTACAGCCGTCGTGGGCCGCGTCGAATCCTAAAATGTTACATCTTACTGTTGACGAGGGACTTATAAATGGAAATATTCATCAGATTTCGCAGGATGAGCAAGGTTTTGTGTGGCTTGCAACGGAAAACGGCTTGGTTCGTTGCGATGGCTTTGATTATCGTGTGTTTCAGACTTCTGCCAGCGAGGAGAATAGTATCTCTCACAATTTTGTGAATGCAGTTTCTCCTGAAATAAACCAGTCGATTTGGATAGGGACAATGGCTGGGTTGGATAGATTCAATCCAGTGAAAGGTTCGTTTGAACATTTCCACTTTTACAATGCGTCGGGTTCTATAAATATGAAGCCTGCGTTGAAGGTTTTCCCAAACGATGACGACTGTTTTGTGCTGACCGACGACAAGTATTTGTATTATTGTGCAACAGGCGACGACACGCTTCGTCCGATTATTCCGTTGAGTGACAATCCGAAGTCGTTTGTGATGGCTGCGGTAAGAAACAGTGCCGACTATGTTGTGATAGGAGATAAGCAGGGAAGGGTTGCTTCTATTTCGAAAAATGCTGAATTCCGCTTGATGTATGATGGAAAGTCATCAGTTTCGTCCATGTGCTCTTTGCGTGATTCGTCGGTGTGCGTCTGCTTTATAGATGGCTCTGTAGTGGTACTCAAAAAAGGAGAGAAGCGCATGTATACGTTGAAAAATCTGCAAGATCCGTGTGTGAATGATGTAATGCAACTGACCGATTCTACATTGTTGCTCGCAACTCGTTCCGACGGTGTTTTTGAGTTGTCATTGACAGACGGTGCTTTATCAAGATATATGACAAATCTTGTCAATAACAATTGTACGTCGTTGTTGGCTGATTCTTTCGGAAATATTTGGGTAGGTCATGCTTTTGGCGGGGTTTCTTTGAAAGTAGGAAATTCGGTCGATTTTAATTCCAAAGATTTTATTGAAAATGTTCCCAACTGCAAGGTTCTGGCTGTCGCTGAGTGTGGAGGAAAGAATTTTCAAGGAACCGATGGAGCAGGATTATATATGTACGACAGAGTAACTCGTAGTCGTAAAGTTTTTAATTTTAATACAGGACTGGAAGGTAAAACGTTCGACAATGTGATTACTTCATTGTTTGCCGACGGCGATTGTCTATGGATTGGAACGTATAATCATGGTGTGTATGCTTATTCGGTAAAATCGGGAACGTTGCAGTATGCGGAGCAGTTGGCTCAATGTCCGGAGAAAGGTATTGCTACTATATATGTTGACTCACGGCAGGATGTGTGGATTGGAACGTATGAAAGCGGTGTGTATGTGTTTAACAAGGAACAGAAGAAGTTTATACGACATTATACGGGTTACGAAGACGACGGAAATTTAAATATTTCGTGTAATGGCTCAACGTGTTTTTTTGAAGATGCATACCATAATATATGGATAGGTTCGTATTATGGCATTACAAAAATTTCGGAGTCGGGTACGACTAAAATATATAGGTACGACGCTTATCCCGGAATGCGAAGTTCCGTGGTGACAACAATTACTCAAAACGTAGACGGTAGGGTGTGGTTCGGCTCGTTGCAGGGCTTGAGTTATTATGATGCAGATAAGGACACCATTTGCGCATTGAGTAATGGCCAGATTTCGAATGGATTGGCTATTTGTAGCATAGTTCCACAGGTAGATTCTTCCATGTTGGTTGTAACACCGAAAACGGTGTATGTGTATTTGCCGACGAATAATTTTGTATTTGTTTCAGCACTGTCAAAAGGTGAATTTCAACGAAATGCACTTTGTTTGGATGAAAATAAGTTATATGTCGGAACCGACAGAGACGTGAAATCGTTGTTTGTTCCTGTTCTTGTGTCAGACAACAGGTTACAGGAACTCCGGTTGACAGATGTTCTGTTACATGGTCGCTCGATTTTTGCGTGTGGGAAAAAGAAATATACGTTTAAATATGAAGATGGCATTTATTATTTGGATTTGCCATATGACGAGGGTGATGTTACGATAAAGTTTTCGGATTTCTATTTTGATGAAACCCGACCGAAGGATTATCTTTACAAATTAGATGGATTTCAGAACGATTGGCGGCTTCTGCAAGATGAAAACACCGTCAGTTATGCTAATTTACCTGGCGGCGATTATGTTTTCTGGGTGAAACATCTTATGGATTCATCGGATTCTAAAATAGAATTGCGAATTCATAAGGCCAAGGCGTTGTGGGAAATGAAGTCATTCTATATTGCCATATTTTTGCTCGTGCTTGTGCTGGTTGTAGTGTTCTTTATGAGAAGAATGCAACGTGTGATTCGCATGCGAAATCGCCTGCAACGACAGGTTGAACTTCGTATAAAAGACATTCAGCAGAAGAATCAGCAGATAGAATTACAGAATATGCAGATTAAACTGCAACGCGATGCGGCAACACGTCAACGTTCCGAGGCTGAACACCAACGAGAGGGAGCGGAAAAGAAATTGTCTGTCTTGCTGGGTAAATTGCAAAAAAGTGAGGATTTGATTCAAGATTTGAAACAGAGGACGGTCAGTCTCAGTCACGATAGAATTGTATTGAAACGCAAAGTCGATTTGTATGAAAACAATGTTGACGATGTGGTGTTCAAAATGATGCTTCCGTCAGAAAAAATAGAATATGTAAGTCCGTCTGTTCAAGATTTAACGGGTTATTCTGATAAAGATTTTTTGGAAAATCAAGTTTCGTTCCGCTCACTGCTTCTCGACGAGGAGAAAAAGAATGTCAAGCAGTATCGTACATTGGTTATGGAAGGGAAAATACCTGAAATAGTTCAATTTACAATACTCGACAAAGATGGCAATAAGAAACATGTCCGTCAGTATTCTCGCTACGAAACCGATTTGAAAGGTGCAATCATCGCTTTGGAGTTCCGTCTTGAATTAGTTGAATCCGTTGAGGTTCCAACATCGGAAAATGAAATTCGGGTTGCAGAAAAAGAAATTGTTAATGAACCATCTGTGGAACGTTATGATTGGAGTTCTAAAACTGTTCTTGTCGCCGATTCCGACGATGAAAGTTTCTCGCTGATTACCGAAGCCTTGGCTCCGACGCATATATCTATTTTGCGCGTAACCGATGGGCTGACGCTTGTTGAAGACCTAAAACAAAAAAAATACGTTCCTGACGTCATTCTTCTTGATGTCCAGCTTTCTCGTATGAATGGATTCGAGGCAGTTGTCGAAATTAGAAAGTTTGATAAGCAGATTCCTATTGTTGCTCAAACATTGTATAGTAATTACGAATCCAAATTGAAATGTTTCGACGCAGGATTCGATACGTATGTGTCAAAACCATACAAATCTGCTGATTTACAAGATGTTTTGGCAAAAATTTTAAATGTTTGAAATATTCGTATATTTTTTCTTGCTTAAAAGAATGAATTTTGTAAATTTGTGCGTTCTTTTGGATAGTGTAAATTGTTTGAAAGAACAAGTAACAAAGTAATGTTTAATAAAAAAATGTTTTCATGAGAAAAATCTTTAAACTCAAAAAATGCTTGTCCATTTTTGTGATTACGCTTTTTTCTGCAGGGTATGTCAATGCTCAGATTGCAGTGTCGGGAAAGGTAGTCGATCAGAACGGAGTACCAGTAATTGGAGGTACGGTTTCTGAGGCAGGAACGACAAATGGTACGTATACAGACGGTAGCGGATCGTGGTCGTTGACTGTGAAAAGTGCTGACGCGGTACTTGAATTCGAGTACCTCGGTTTGGCAACACAAAAAATTAAAGTAGGCTCTAAAAAGTCTTTCAATGTGACGATGACTCCAGATGCCATTGTACTTGACAAAGCAATCGCAATTGGATATGCTTCTGCAAGGAAGGAAGACGCAACGGGTGCAAACAAGAATTTCGGCGGTGACGAAATTTCAAAAGCTCCAGTGTTGGCAATCGACCAGGCGTTGCAAGGAAAGGCGTCGGGTGTGAGTGTGACTTCTAACTCTGGTACACCAGGCTCGGGTATGGATATCGTTATCCGTGGTCGTGGTACTACTGGTGATGCTCGTCCGTTGTACGTCGTTGATGGTATACCTCAAGGATATGAATACCGTGGCGACCCGGGAAATATTGAATCATTAACCATTTTGAAAGATGCTTCTTCGTGTGCTATCTATGGTGCTCGTGGTGCTAACGGTGTTGTGCTTATCACGACAAAAGGTGGTAACTCGGTTGCAGATTATGAATATGTAAACATCAATTTCGATGGTTATCGCGGTTTGCAAAAAGCGTGGAAACAAATCGATGTGCTTTCTGGTGATGAATATGCTGACATTGTTTCAGGTGGTACCAAAACTAATACGGCAGCAGAAGGTTTCGGTGGTGCAAATACAAATTGGCAAGATCAAATATTCCGTACAGCTGTTATTCAAAAATATAGATTGTCGGCTGAAGGTGGTTCTGCAAAAAGTTCATGGAGTATCAATGCCGGCTATCAAGACCAAGATGGTATCGTGAAAAAAACGAACTATAACAGATACGATTTCGGTTTGAAATCAATGTATAAAGTAAACAAACGTTTGGATATTGGTGCTAACTTGGGTTATAGCCAACATACGCAAGATGTTATTAACGAAGGTTCTCAAGCTGAATACACAGTACTTGGTCAGTCTTTGTTGTTTGACCCAACAATATCTGCAGATGCGACTGGTAAAGATAGAAAAGCAAGCTCTTCTTCTGGACAGACCTATGGCAACCCGCTTGTAAGTTTGCAGTATTATGATAACGAAAAGACTGGTTATGGTATAGGTGGTGGCGCATGGTTGAATTACAAGTTAGATTTCTTGCTTGACGGTCTTGAATATAAAACACAATTCAATTATAGCAAGTGGGAAAATGGACAAGAAGTCTATAAACCATATTATTATGTATCAGATGGTCAACAAAACCCAATCCCTTCTCTGCAAAATACTGTACAAGGTGGTAGTGGATGGAATGTTTCGAACATGTTTACATACAAATTTAATATCTATGACAAGGTAGATACAAATAAGGTTAATCATGGGTTCCGTTTCTTGTTAGGTCACGAAGCGTTGTATGAAAAACAAAATGCATATAATACGAAAGTAATTAATATTGGTACTGAAGATTATCAACATTACATTATTTCTGGTGAGGCCGATCCTGACCAACCGGTATGGTCGGAAACATGGCAGGCGCCAAATGAACACTCTATGATTTCGTATATCGGTCGTATGGAGTATTCATTTAAAGACAGATATTTGTTTAACTTCACATTGCGTCGAGATGGTTCGTCACGATTCGGAGCTTCTCATAAATATGGTATGTTCCCATCTTTAGGTTTTGCATGGAAAGTTAATAAAGAAATGTTCTTCCAAAGAAACGAATTCTTGAGAGAAAATGTTAGCTTGTTGAAACTCCGTGGTGGTTGGGGTAAGATTGGAAATGAAAACATTGCAAATTATCAATATGTAACATCTGTTGTACAAGATCCTGAATCAGGATATAACTTTGGTGGAAATGCAGTTACTGGTGCCGTGGCTAAGGGTGTTGCAAATGAAGATTTGCACTGGGAAGAAGCAACTTCGTGGGATATAGGAACGGATATGGCATTCTTTAAAAACAAATTGCAATTCAATTTCGACTATTTCGTGAAGAAGAATGTTGACAACCTTGTTTCTATCGCAGTTCCTTCGGTTGTCGGATGTGATAAAGGTAACAACCCAATTGTAAATGCTGGTAAGATTTTGAACCGTGGTTATGAAATGGATTTGATTTATCAAGATAATTTCAAATTCAGCGATTCAAGTAAATACTTATTTACATATAGTGTCGGAGTGAACTTCTCTCACAACTATAATGAGGTTCTTGAATTAGGTGGTTCAGTTCTTTATGGTGGTAACGTAGACCGTTCAGGAGGTAAGACATACACGTGTCGTACATTGGAAGGCTATCCGATAGCATCATTCTGGGGATATAAAGTAGATGGCGTATTCTCGAATTACGAAGAAATCAACAAATCGGCACAGCCAAGTGCTAAACCTGGTGATTTCAAAATTGTTGATATTGACGGCGACGGACAAATCACAGCAAATGATATTACGTGTATAGGAAATCCGAACCCTGATTTTACTTATGGTTTCAATATTGATTTAGGTTATGCAGGATTTGATTTCGGTGCATCATTCCAAGGTGTTGCAGGAAATGAAATTTTTAACAACATGAAGTATTACTTGGATGGTGGAAACTTGGGTTCTAATATGTCAACACGTCGTTTGGATGTGTGGTCAAGTGACAATAAAGGTTCTTCTGAACCGACTGATGCGTCGTGGTTTACTGGTACGTATTATCCAAGTTCTGCATACGTAGAGAAAGGTTCATATTTCCGTCTGAAAAACTTAACTTTGGGATATACGTTCCCGAAAAAGTGGATGGAAAAAATCAAATTACAAAGACTTCGTCTTTATGTTCAAGGTCAAAACTTGCTGACATTCACGAAATACACGGGCTTCGATCCTGAAATCGGTACTGGTGATTCTGGTTTGAACTGGGAAGGTCCTGAATTTGGTATTGACCGTGGTGTATATCCACAAGCAAGAACATTTGTGTTTGGTGTTAATTTAGGTTTTTAATTTAATAGGCATAGAATAATGAAAAAGATAGCAATTATATTGATAGCGACGCTCGGGTTATATTCTTGTTCAGAAGATTTTATAACCAAGGATCCTCTAGGAGTTTCCAGTAGCGCATCGTATTATAATGATCCTGACCAATGTCAGCTTGCTTTGAATGCGGTATACGATCCGCTTGGATGGCAGGAAGTTCACGATGAATTGATTTGGAAAATTGGCGACATCTGTACTGATGACTGTGAACGTGGTGGTGACGGTGTAAAGTCAACATATCTTACTGCAGATGACTGGAATAAAGGTGGTCAGTTGGCAGTGTTCGCTGCAACAGACAGAAGTGGTGCAATGCAGTCTCTTTGGCAATCATTGTATATTGCCATTGGTCGTGCTAATGCATTGTTAAATGGAACAGAGAGCTTGACTTCTGGTGATAATGCAGAAAAATATAAGGTGATGCGTGCCGAAGCTCGTTTCTTACGTGCATGGTATTATTTCCAATTGACGAAAATTTTCGGTCCTGTTATTTTGGTAAAACAATCGGTTTCGGTTGCTGATGCTGAAAATTTGGGTAACCGTGCGTCAGGAGATGACAATGTTGGTTCTAAACAAGTTCGTGCACAGTATGATTTTATAATTGATGAACTTGAAGCAATAAAAGATGATTTACCAAAGACGGCGTCTGCGGTAGGAAAGGTAACAAATGGTGCTGCACGTGCATTCTTGGCAAAAGCATATTTGTACAGAGCAGATTTCTGCAGCAATAGTTCTGATTATGAAAATGCATATCAAACAGCCTACCAATTGTATACCGAAGCTAATGGTTCCACCTACGCGTTGGAAGAACATTATCAAGATGTGTTCGATATCTATGGTGAAACGCATGAAAATAGCAAAGAGGTTGTGTTCTCAATTCAATTTATGAGTGGTACAATGTATAACCGTCAAGGTAATGGTTCTATCCGTTGCTTGTATGTGTCTCCTCGTTATTTCTGGGATCCTGCAGAAAAAGCTACTATGCAGAATTCTGAAATTGGATATGGATTTGCTATTCCTACGCAGAATCTGTTGGATGAATTTGAAGCTGGCGATGCACGTGCTACAATGATTGTCGCAAGTCCTCACGGAGATGCAACAATAGATGCTACGATTACAAAATTAAATCTTGATACTGCTGTGTGGTGTAAAATTACAAGCCTTTCGAGTGATGACAAATGGTATGCAATTGGCAAACATGAATGTAATACAGGGTATTATAATATGAAGCAGGCTGAAGTTAACTCGTTATTGTGTAATGGTGGATTTAACTCTCAGGTTGCTGGAAAGGATTATATTCTATTACGTTGGGCTGATGTGATGTTGATTGCTGCTGAAGCTGGTGTACAAAGTGGACATGCAACGGAAGCGACTTCCTTAATCAATGAATTACGTAAACGTGCTCGTAATAGTGCTCGTACTATAGATTATAAAGTTGCTGGATCGTCTGCCGCATGTTATACATACACTCCTGCTGCTACACCTGCGGATATTGCTTCTGCTGATTTAGATGCGGTAAAACACGAACGCCGAGTTGAAATGTATGGTGAAGGAGAACGTTATTGGGATATTGTTCGTTGGGGATTGGCGACAGATACTTACACGTTTAGAGAAAAAGATTTAGCAGATAACTCGTTTAAATTCAATCCAACAACGCTTGGACGTTGGCCAATACCTCAGTCAGAGATTATTCTTCATACTGGCGGTAATTTGAAACAAAATCCTGGTTATTAATGAAATGGAGGAATAGGAATATGAAAAAGTATAGTATTTTTGCTTTAATTGCTTTAGTAGCAAGTTTAAGCTCCTGTAAAAATAAAGTTGAAGAACCCGATACCGCAGATTTTAATTGGTATATAGCTTCTGACTATAATGCTAATATGTTGGATTTGTCAAAAGCAAAAGCAAATCCAGATACAATAGAATTGAGTGACGAGCTAATTTTTGTGGCAAAGGGAACAGATGCTACATCTTATGTCGTATGGACTGGTGATCCGGGACATGATTTTACAATGCGTCAATTGCCAGATTCTTTGATAAAAGATACGGTTAATAATGTTTCTCAAAGATCTATAGGATTGGCTTTGTCTTCAAAGGATGCGATGGGTAGATATTATAAATCGTATAAGTTTAGCCGAATTTCACGTGTTGGTGTTCCATACCAAATGTATGCTACAGCTCGTAATTATGATTATGATAAACAAGATTATTCAGAAGTTAAGGTCGGACCTTATCCTATTGTAGCTGTTGATAGTAAAACAGATTTGTGGAACGAAGCTGACCCATATAGTTTGACTGATAATCGAAGTTATTCTATGTCTTTTATCTTCAATAACAATTCAATTCTCGTATATAATAAATCAAAGGGGGCTGAAGGTTCTTATGAATTGATATATGAAGACAAAGAAAAGGGAATAGCTCCAGGTGTTACAGTTACGTATCCTGTTGAAGCTGATGTGACTACAGCAGTTGTGAATTTTAAGGTCGGTAACTGTATTCCGTTTGTTGAAGTGGGAACACTTACGTATAATGCTAAACAAAAGTCGTATAAGTGGATTGTTGATTTGTCTACTCCTCAAACTATGACGTTGGCATCTCAAAGTGCAGTAGAAGAAGGATATACAGATTATTTGTCAGATTCAAAAATCGTATATCCTAATGATAAAACAAAAATCGTAGAAAGTAAGTATACAAAAGAATACGTATTTTCAGCAAAAGAATATAAATAGTATTTAGTATTTGTTAATTAAACACACCTGCCAGTATTTGACAGGTGTGTTTTTTATGTATGGAAATGGGTACAGAAAAATCTAATAAGAAAAAAGAAAACTCGCTCGTAAGCATTTTGTTTAACATTGTCATTCCTGTAATAGTGATGACAAAAATGAACGGAACCGAAGGAACGTTCGCTCTTGGTCCGAAAGTTAGTCTTGCGGTTGCAGTTTCGTTCCCTTTGATATATGGTATAGTTCACTTTGTACGAAGCAGACAAGTAAATTTTATTTCGGTGTTAGGATTTGTGAGCGTGCTACTGACAGGTGTATTTGGGCTAATGGAACTGAGTCCTGTTGTCATGGCAATTAAGGAGGCATCAGTCCCACTTATTATTGCCGTGGTTGTTTTTGTCTCAATAAAATTAGATAAAAACGTGGTGTACAGCCTCTTTTTTAATGAAGACATTGTTGATGTGGACCGAATTTATAGTGCTTTGGATGAACGCAATAGCCGTGAAGAATTCGATAAAATGTTTCGTTCGTCCTCATATTGGGTTGTTGTATCGTTTTTGCTTTCCTCCATTTTAAATTTTACACTTGCTCGAATTATTTTGCAGAGTCAACCTGGCACAGAGGCGTATACAGAGGAAATTGGAAAGTTGACAGGATTGAGTTTTCCTATTATTGCTGTACCGTGCACGATTATACTGGTTGTTGTGATGTTTCATATTTTTAAACAAACCACTAAATTGACAGACATTCCATTAGAAGAAATGTTAAAAACAAAATGATAAAGTTTGTTATTTTAAAGTGGTGACATTCAAAAAATAAAGATTTTCTGTTTGATAAAAAAAAACTTGTATATCTTTGTGCCAAATTTAAATACGTAGTTATGAAACGGTTAAAAACATTATTGATTTTCGCATTGGCGGGTGTCTCATTCGCAAATGCACAAGAGGCATGTCAGTCTCAAGAGAAAGAACCGACTAAATTCGATGAATGGTTTTCTAATGGTTGGGGCATGAACGCAAGTTTTGGTCCTACAATGTTTTTTGGCGATGTGTCAATGAGCAAGGCTTCGGACCTTCGTGCCATAATTAACATTGGTATTCAAAAGGAATTGACTCCTTATTTGTATTGGAGATTGAATGGCTCGTATGGTAATCTGTGCGGGACAAAAGATGAATATGAAAGCGGTGCTCCTGCAAATTTGACGTTCACAAATAAATTTACAGAAATCAATACTACTTTGAAATTGGATTTGTTTGGTTTTAACGACAATTTGCGTGCTAAGAAAGTGGCTCCGTATGTGTATACCGGAGTTGGCTTGATGAATTTCAGAAGCAAGTTGAAAAATTCAGAAACAAAAGCAGATATAGCCGCATTTGGTTATAAAGGTAATGTATCGAAAGCACCTACTCATGAATTGGAATTCCCTATTGGTGTTGGCGCAGAATGGAAAGTAAGCAATGCTTTGTCGTTTACACTAGATGGTGCAATGACGTTGGTGAAGTCAGATAAGGTTGATGCTTGCGTTTCTGACAACAACGACAAATTTTTACAAGATATGTTCAGTACGGTAACAGTTGGATTTGTCTATAAATTTGGCTTTAGAGACTGCGATAAGGACGGTGTTGTAAACAGAAAAGACAAATGTCCTGACACTCCTTACGGAATTGCAGTAGATGAGAAAGGTTGCCCGTTCGATAAAGATGGTGACGGAATTCCTGATTTCGAAGACCGTTGTCCGGATGTCGCAGGTCCGTCAGAATTTCAAGGTTGCCCTGATACCGATGGCGACGGTATTCCTGATATAGACGATAAATGTCCGAAAGAAGCTGGTTTGGCTCAATTTGGCGGTTGTCCAGATTCTGATGGTGACGGTATTCCTGATAATGAGGATTCATGTCCGCAGGAAGCTGGTTTGGCTGAATTCCAAGGTTGTCCTGACACTGATGGCGATGGCGTTCCTGATACAGAAGACAAATGTCCTGAAGTTGCTGGTCCAAAAGATTTCGGCGGTTGTCCTGACACAGATGGTGACGGTGTTCCTGACAATGAAGACAAATGTCCAAAAGTTGCAGGTTTGAAGACAAATATGGGTTGCCCTGCTGTTAAGAAAGAAGTTTTGAGAATCTTCGAAAAAGCGTTGACTGGTATTCAGTTCGAAACAGGTAAGGCTGTAATCAAACCTACGTCATACAAGATTCTTGACGATGTTGTGAAAGCAATGAAAGAAAACCCTGAATACAATTTGGAAATCAACGGTCACACCGATAATGTCGGCGATCCTGCAAAGAATATGAAATTGTCTGAGGATAGAGCTGCATCAGTACGCAAATACTTGATTGACAAAGGTGTAAATGATTACCGTATGGTAGCTCACGGATATGGTGATACACAACCAGTGGCAGACAACAAGACTGCAGCAGGAAAGGCTAAGAACCGCCGTGTCGAATTCAAGGTTGTATTTAAGCAACTTGAAGTAGTTGAGGAAAAATAAAATAAAAATACTTTTCAGAGGGAAACGGGAGGTCGTGCTGATCGCCCGTTTCTTTTTTGTTGCCATTTAGGAAATTCATGTATATTTGTAGGTGTATTCATAAATAATATATTATGGAAAACTTTGCAGTATTGGACTTTGTTATTGTTGCTGTTTATGCCGTATTGATTATAGGTTTGGGCTTCTTTTTTTCTCGTTCAAAAGGTAAGGAAAAGAGTACCGAGGATTATTTTCTTGCAGGAAAATCATTGCCGTGGTGGGCAATAGGAGCTTCGTTGATTGCGGCAAATATTTCTGCGGAACAGTACATTGGAATGTCGGGTTCTGGCTTTGCCAGTGGACTTGCTATAGCATCGTATGAATTTATGGCGGCACTTACACTAATAATAGTCGGAAAGTTTTTTCTCCCAATCTTTATAAAACAAGGAATCTATACAATTCCAGAATTTGTTGAAAGAAGATTTTCCACAAATTTAAAAACTATTTTGGCTGTGTTTTGGCTGGCATTGTTCATCTTTGTGAATTTAACTTCTATCTTATTCTTAGGAGGGAAGGCGATTGATACAATAGTAGGAACAGGTGACGGCTCGTTGATTATGCCTGCAATTTTTATTTTAGCGATAGTTGCGGTGGCGTATTCTTTATACGGTGGACTTTCGGCGGTGGCGTGGACCGATGTGATTCAAGTGATTTTGCTCGTACTTGGAGGTGTTGTTACAACAGTTTTTGCTTTGAAGGCTGTTTCTCCAGATTCGTCAATTGTAAACGGCATTTCGCATGTAACAGATGTCGCTGGCGATAAATTCGACATGATTTTGTCTCGTGATAACCCTGAATATTCTAATCTACCGGGAATCTATGTGCTTATTGGTGGACTTTGGGTCGCCAATTTGTATTATTGGGGATTTAATCAATACATAATTCAACGCACGTTGGCGGCAAAATCTATTTCTGAGGCACAGCATGGAATTGTATTCGCAGCTTTTTTAAAAATGCTGATACCATTCATTATTGTCATACCGGGAATTATTGCATGGGTAATGTATAGCGAAGGTTATGCTGGTGCAACTGAAGCATTTGAATTGCCCGATGGAACATTAAATAATGATAAAGCGTTTCCATGGCTTATAAGTACGTTGTTGCCTACGGGATTGAAAGGTCTTGTTCTTGCAGCCTTGTCGGCAGCAATTGTTTCGTCGTTGGCGTCGATGCTCAATTCAATTTCTACGATTTTTACTATGGATATTTATAAACCATACGTAAATCCAACTGCTGAATCAAAGAAATATGTCAATGTGGGTAGAATAACTGCAGTTGTCGCATTGTTTGTTGCAATTGTGGTTTCTCCGTTACTGAGTAGTATGGATCAAATGTTCCAATATATTCAGGAATATACGGGTTTGGTAAGTCCAGGAATTTTGGCGGTGTTTATCATGGGATTGTTCTGGAAAAAAGCAACTAATAAAGGTGCCGTATGGGGAATCTTACTTTCGATACCTATTGCTTTGGCTTTTAAAATTTTACCATTTGAAATGCCGTTTATGGACCAAATGTTCTATACATTCTTGTTCACGATGGTAATTATTATGATGGTAAGTCTAACGTCTTGTCCAACCGAAGAGGACGAAAAAGGTATTCCGTTGACAGCCGATTTGTTTAAGACAGACAAGGTATTCAACATTTGTGCATATATTATTTGTGTTTTATTGGCTGTGATTTATACAATATTCTTTTAGTTATGGAAACGACCTATTTCGGGACATTAGACGACGGACATGTCATAAATAAATATACTTTGACAAATCGTCAGGGAATGGTTGTGTCTGCAATAAATTACGGAGGAGTCATAACTGAGATAATAGTTCCCGATAAGAACGGCAATATGGACGATGTAGTTTTGGGATATGATAATTTAGATGGGTATTTGAACGACTCGAATTATCTCGGTGCAATTGTTGGACGATGTGCAAACAGAATTGCGGGTGCGCAGTTTGAGATAGACGGCCGAACATATTGGTTGTCAAAAAACTCAGGAAACAATTCTCTACACGGTGGGAAAAATGGCTTTAACAAGAAAATCTGGCATATTCAAGAGAAAAAGGTTAGAGAAGGGAATGCCCTTCGCTTGACCGCATCCAGTCTTGACGGAGAGGAAGGCTATCCTGGAAAATTAAATATGGAGATACTTTATATATTGACTGAAAATAATGAGCTAATTATCAAATATTCCGCTGTATGTAATAAAAAAACGGTCGTAAATATGACGAATCACGCTTATTTTAACCTATCGGCCGGTCAAACCGAAACAATAACGGAGCATTTGCTGCAAGTGAATTCTAGTTTTTATTTGCCGTTGAATGAAGATTTTGTCCCTCATGGAACATTTAATCCTGTAGAAAAAACAGATTTTGATTTTACTCTGCCTAAACATGTTGGTAATGTTTTGGCGAGCAAAGATTCTCAAATTGTTCTGGCAGGTGGTATCGATCATGAATTTTTGGTGTCGTCGTCGTTGAAACCAGTTGTGCGTTGCGAAGAACCAAATACGGGAAGGGTCTTGGAAATCTACACTTCGGAGCCGGCCGTGCATATCTATACTGGAAATTTTTTACAAAGCGGTCAATCAGACAAAAGAGGTATTACTTTTCAAAAATATTCGGGACTTGCATTCGAGACACAGCATTTTTCTGATTCTGTTCACCATAAAAATTTCCCGTCTGTGCTGTTAACCCCTGGTCAACAATACTTTTCGGAAACAAAATATTGCTTCTCCGTTAAATCGTGAACTTGTATAAAACAAGGTGATTTATTACGTGGTTGTATGTGCTAGAGCCTGCGTGGTGGGCATTATATAACTATATATTGTATATTCTTGATAATTAAGAGTATATCGTTTGTCTATTTTTGTCGATAACGTTTGTGTTTTTGGGGTAAAAAATGATTGTGGAAATATTTTTTGTATATATTTGTGCCGTAAATAGTATAAAAAGTTTTTTTTATGAAAAAATTTTCGTTTGCTCTTGTGTGGCTGGTTGTGATAGTCGTAATGGCTTCATGTAAGAAAAATGACCCGACGGTCTTAGAATTATCTGTGGAAACTATTTATATTGATTCTGTGGGTGGAGTTGCTCACATAGATGTGACGTCTAATAAAGAATGGGAAACCATAGTACTCGAAGATTGGATTGCTCTTTCTTCTTCTTCAGGGAAAGGGAATGGCGAAGTGGAGATTACTGTCTTGGCTATGGCATCAAATGTTGACAGAGAGGCGATTTTGACAGTGAAAACGACAAATGGTGTTATGCAACAAGTAAAAATAGAGCAATCTCCTCGCATAAAGAAATCGGGTTTGGCAGACATCACGAATTATGTGTCGGGTGTGACATCGGCATCGGTTAAATGTCGTATGTCGGTTAAGGAAGATTATGGTAATCCGGTTAAGGAGCAAGGATTTTGTTGGAGTACGACGACAAATCCTACCATCGACGATATGTATATTGCTACTGTAGATACGTTTGCGGTCATTTCTGGTTTAGAAGAAAATACAACGTATTATGTCCGTTCGTATGCAAAAAATAAAAAAGGCACAAGTTACGGTCGGCAGTTAGAATTTGTTACGAAATCAATAACCGAAAAGGAGGGTAGAATAGCGAAAGGCTTTTTGGTTAACGACACATCGCAGGTGTATTTTTCTAAAGGTAATTTGCAATATCAGGCAACAACAAATACGTGGCGTTTTGCAGAAACTCAGTCTGATATGGCTGGAGGACAAAATTCAATGGCGTCGTCTTCGTATGATGGCTGGATAGATTTGTTCGGATGGGGAACAAGTGGCAGCGATGTTGCTCCATATACAGTTACACCTTCGTATTCCGTATATGGTGATGGGGAACGAAACATTGCTGGTACACGCTACGATTGGGGCGTTTTCAATGCTATAGGCGGGGGTACCTCGGGTGAATGGCGGACAATGACCTGTGCGGAATGGATGTATTTGCTTTTTAACCGTCCAAATGCAAAAGCGTTGAGAGGATTGGCTATGGTGGCGGGGATTGCCGGTATGGTGATTTTGCCTGATAATTGGATGCAACCCGAAGAATGTGACTTTGAAAGCTCGGCAACTTCGTATAGCGACAATGCTTATTCAACGTTACAGTGGTTATTGATGGAAAAACAGGGGGCTGTATTTTTGCCTGCTGCCGGAAATCGTTACAATACCAATGTGAAAGAAGGTGGCGTTTCTGGATTTTACTGGTCGTCGACGGCTTCGGGAGAATATTCTGCTTATAGTATTTCGTTTAACGATAAAAGTGTTACAACCGATCGTAGTTATCGTGTCTATGGTCGTTCGGTTCGTTTGGTTCAAAATTTACAATAATGAAAAAGTTTCTTCTTTGTATATTTTTATTCTGTTTTTTAGGCGTTTTTGGAGTCTATTCCCAAGACACGCTTCGTTTCGCCAATTCAGGATTTGAGGATTGGATAAATGAAAGTGGATATACGGTTCACACCTCTCCGATTGATGCGAATTTGAATTTCTTCGGTGGTTACGTTCGTCCATCAGAATGGAATAGGGCATATTACCATATGAATAAAACAATAACAAAAAAAGTTATTATAAACATTACGGCAACGATTGATACAGATGTGCCTATACATAATTTTTCAAAATATACGAAAAAAGTTACCGAAGGTTCTGCAGCTGCCTGTTTGTCATCGTTTCAGTTAAATGATGTGATTTCGAGTACTGCTATTCAATATGGGAAAGATAACTTGGCAGGTTATGGATTGACGACAGATATGGTTTGTGCGTCTATTATCAGTACGGGAAATCTTACGAGAAATGGAAGCGGAACGTATATTAAGCAGATTGTAAATTTTGGGTTGCTTGGTTGTGGAGGAGAAAAAAATGAAGCAGAACTATATGATTCTATCAAAAACTACGATATGAATAAGTATGTCGAAGGGGGGCTTGCCTTGAATGGCTTCTATCCAACCCGACTGCATGGTTCATATATGTACAAGTCCAACAGTGCGTCCGATGCCGGCGAAGTTATTTTGATTGGAACTCATTACGATTCACAGGCAAAAAAGCGTTTGATTGTAGGAGGCGGATATAAAAACGATTTGAATACAGCAACAACAGAGTACGAAGATTTTGATGTGTATTACAGACCGTTTGTTGATGTAGAACCTGATTCTCTAGTGATTATTTGTATGTCGTCGGGACTGACGAATTGTGCCGATGAATCAAAATTGTATTTGGATGATTTTTATTTGCTTTCAGATTGCTATGCGGTTGAAAATCTTGTAGCGAATGAGGTGACGTCAAATTCTGCTGTTTTGTCATGGGACGAAAACCGTCATCTTTCATGGGAATATGCTTATGGTAAAAAAGGTTTCAATGTTGAGGAAGCTGTTCCTGTTTCTATTGAAGATGATTTTGTGGAATTATCAAATTTGGAGTCTGCTACGGAATATGAGTTTTATGTGAGAACCGTTTGTTCAGAAACCAATAGAAGCGAATGGACAAAAGTGGAATTTATAACAGAAGAATCACAAGTGTCAGCATGTGAACCAGTAACAAATGTTTTGGTCTCAGATGTTACTTTGTCGTTGGCTGTGGTGTCGTGGAACGATATGGGGTCGTCGTATGAAGTTGTGAGCGGCGAAAAAGATTTTTCTTTTGAAGATGTTGAAGTTATATCGATAACTGGAAATGAAATCACGTTGCCGGATTTGCAAACAAATACTGATTATGACGTATATGTTCGAAATGTTTGTTCTGATGAATTGAAAAGTGCGTGGGGGAAGGTTTCTTTTACCACTCTTGATTTGCCGACGTGCGATGCTGTTTCAGAATTGTCAGTTTCTGGAATCTCCCAATATGGAGCAACAATTTCTTGGGGCGAATCAAAATTTGACTACGAAATTGCATATGGCGAAAGCGGATTTGATGTTGCTCAGGCGGAAGCCGTAAAACCGACGACAAATTCTTTCACCTTGTCAGATTTGCAATTGAAAACAGCATACGATGTGTATGTTCGTTCTGTGAAAGATGGTTATTATGACGGAGAATGGACAAA
>JAEEGL011659119.1_pt1 | contig 58000 bp, 44 predicted proteins | sample 9134231 | NCBI WGS metagenome assembly JAEEGL01 (sample SAMN16246548, study PRJNA631951) | gut metagenome | biome: gut microbiome; feature: rumen; material: fiber-attached | host: Bos | place: Iran: Karaj | collected 2018-10
ATTAATCCTTCTCTACCTTCTTCCCCGAGGGGAGAAAAAAATCCCACCTATGACATGATGGGCAGGAAAACAGATTCTTCATTCAAAACCCAAAACTCTAAACTCATAATCGTTGACGGGAAAAAGATATTATACAATAAATAGTGTTTAACTAACTTCAATTAAAACAACATGAAGAAGCTATTACTCTCTTTCATGGCGTTAGCAATATTCTCTATAATTGCTAATGCATCCAGCGTAAAGGTGACGATGAACACCACATCACCCACCATGAGTCTGGTAGACAAAGCTACAGGTAATGCTGTAGAGGTAGGAGAACCCGCCAATCGTGTCTATACGTTTGACGTTCCTACAGGTACCTACGTCCTTACTGCCTATGGCACGAAGAACAATGTCATAAATGGCACGATCGAACTCAATGTGACAGAAGAGGCCGAACAAGAGTTCACCGTACTTACAAACACCATCTATGCTACCAATAAAGATTGGACAGTTGATACTGACTTCACCATTGAGGTGACCGTGAACACCCGAGAAGGCGTAAAGCAGGAGATTACCATTGGCAATAGCATTACAGCCAATCGCAAGACGTTCCTTGCCTTGAATGGCAACAGCTACTATGCTGCGCTGGTTCCCAGTGAGGCTCACCAGGCAGAGGATTATATGACACTCTACAAACAGGGCACATTGACTGGTGGTATTAATATCTCAGGTGCTATTCCTCAGGGGGCCGACTACACCATTACAGTACCTGCCGATGCTGGGTTCTTCTTGGGAATGAAGTTCAGCCATTTCGTTGCTTTTACCCCAATTGAGCCTAAAGCAGTGGAAAACGAAGGTAGCATCAAAAAGCTAACTTATCGCCTGGCGAATGGTCAGGTATATAATTATCGCACATGGAAGGACGGCGGACTGACACAGGCTGGCTACTTCTCAATGAATTTGGACGAGACCAAACGTCCTGTGTTGGCATTCAGCAATGCTGACTACGAAGCCTTTGGTGCCAAGACTATCAAGCATGACGTACAGTGGAACGGAGGCTACGAGACGGGTGACATCTTTGTGAATATCAATGAACGTGGTCATCTGAAACTGAATGTAGGTGACACCTTCGATGCACATGCCATGCGTTCTTGGGAGTTGACAGACAACTCTACGAACAACTATTTTATGGAGCCCGACTTCCACTACACCGTCATTGGACTTGATGGTACTCCCTGCAAGGATGTGATTACGATTGAGGAAACAGAGGGCGACCCATGGGCAACCATCAAAGCAGTAGGAGACGGTACGGTTATCGTGCTAGTGACCTATGACGCCATCGGACTGAACTACTATAGCAATACAACGAAAAATGCCTATATGGGCGGTGAGTACTGGAGTGCCATCTGGCCTGAAAACACAGCAGCCTATGTGGTAACCGTAGGTGGTGGTGCTACTGCTATCAATCCCAATATGGTGATTAATGAATCATATAATGAAGACACGAAGAAACTGGCTGGCAAATACGTTGATGCAGAGCACGATGTATTCTACTATCTGGATTCAGAAGATGGATTTGCCTTTACCTTCAAGCCTACTGGTGTAGAGAATGTAGAGATTGCCTATCCTACGATTGGTGAGCAGATGGCTACCTATACTGGTTTCGGCACATCAGGTGTAACCAAGAACGAAGACGGCTCTTACACTGTACTCTTGAAGGAAGGTCGCCAGATTGTCCGACTGACTGATGCTGCAGGTGATGCCGTATACCAAGTATTGACAGCTAAGCCATGCCATCGCGAGATTACTAACGTCACACGTCAAGGCAGTAACTCTTATATCCCTGGCGATCAGGTGAAGATTCAATATTCAGGATTGCGCCATCCTGCCAACAAGATGGCCGGTATCTATAACATGTCGGCCTATGTAACCTATAACGGCATCCCCAACGGTACTTCTCTGATTTTGGGTAGCGGTCAATATACCTTTGGTTCTGCTCCATCAGCTCAGGCCGTTACAGTTACAATACCTAATGATGGTAGCACAGAATTATTGATGAACGAGGGCGTTATTCAAGTAAACGGATTTGGAGACCCTATTGGTAACCATCGCTACACCAGTCGTCTGTATGGACGTTCAGCCAACTTCACTGCTATTGCACATAAGACATTCTTTGGAGCTATACCTGAGATTTGCATTCCCATTAAGGAGGCTAAGCAGTTTGCCATTCGTATGCAGTGCGAACAGGATGATGTAAACTACACACTGACACGTAATGGTGAGGCTGTGACACTCAATGACGATGGCACCTATACAGGTACATATGGCGACTATGCTCTGACTGCATCTAAGGCTGGGTATCGCTGCTATCGCAACACTTATTCTATTAATGATGAGGCAGAAGGCGAGCAGATCTTCGACGTAACACTGACTGCCACTGACGAGACTACATGGGATGGAATAACCCAGACGGAGCCTACTGCTGTAGAGGGCATCTATCAGATTGGAACGGGTGCAGAACTGGCATGGTTCGCCAATCAAGTGAATAACGGAGAATACACGAAAAAGGCTGTACTGACTGCAGACATTGATCTGGGTGATTATACATGGACACCCATTGGCGGTTCAACAACAGCTAAGGCATATCAGGGCGAATTTGATGGAAAGGGACATACCATTAAGGGGCTCTATATCAACAATGCCGCAGAAACCTATCAGGCACTCTTCGCGTATCTGAAGGATGCTTCAGTTAGCAACGTAACTGTTGATGGAGAGATTTCCGGTAAGCAGTATGTTGCTGGCATTGCTGCCAATATGGGCGCCAACTCTACCATCGACCGTTGTGCGAATAACGCCAAGATTACAGGTGCAAGCACCTATGTGGGTGGTATCACGGGTTATGTAGGCGTGGCAACGGCTAAGGTTACCAACAGTTATAATACAGGTGATATTATAGGTACTACCAACTGTGGTGGCGTAGCTGGTTCAAATAATGCTACTGCCGTTATCGAGAACATATTCAATCTGGGCAATGTACAGGGTACCACTGTTGGTGCATGTATCGGCGGAACCACCAAGAAAGATAATGTCAAGAATGCCTTTGCAATGCAAGAGTATGGCATTGTTTCTGGTCAGATCACCGTTACCGACGATCAGATGAAGTCAGGCTATGTAGCTCACCTGCTAGGTGAAGCATTCGGACAGAACCTGGGCATTGATGTCTATCCTTCTTTTAATGAGGCAAGAGTTTACCAAGTTAAATACACCACCAGCTTCTCCGAAGAGGTTGACTCTCTATATACCAATGGTACATTGCCTAAGTTTGAACCTGTAGATGATCTGTATCCCACATGGTTGGACGAGAAGGATGGTAAGATTGTTACAGAAATTTCAAATGATGCTACACTGTATGTCAAATATGCTCCTTTCACTCCCGCCGTTGCTACCTTCGAGGATATAACAGACATAACAGCGCCCGTAGACGGACATATCAGTGTTGGTACTGAAGAGGACGACGAACGTGAATTCTTCACCAGCGGCGACTTCGCTTTCAGTAGCGGTTGCATGAGCGATTGGGATTACTGGTACTGGTTTGGCTATGCTAATCGCAAAGATACTAAATATGAGACACTTGATGATCAGTGGAACAACATCATGGGTGGCGGATATGATGGATCTGCCACATATGGCGTTGCTTTTGCTGCAGCCTTCAATGGTCCATGCTATGTAACGCTGCTTTCTGAGAAACCAGCCGTCGTCCCTGGTTTTTATATCACTAACAGCAGCTATGCCTTCACCTCTATGCTGAATGGCGATGGCTTTGCCAAGAAGTTTGACAAGGGTGACTGGTTCAAACTCACCATCACCGGCTATGATGCAGAAGACAAGGTTACAGGTACCAAGGATTACTACCTGGCAGACTTGCGTGATGAGGCTACGGCTTTCATCATTGACGATTGGCGCTATGTTGACCTCACCAGTCTGGGTAAGGTCGCAAAAATTGGCTTTGACCTGTCCAGCAGTGACACTGGTGACTACGGTATGAACACACCTGCTTACTTCTGCTTCGACAACTTTGGCGCTGAGGGCAAAGAAATATTACCCGAGAAGAATATTGCCATTGTACCTGCTGCCGGCTATGCGACGTTTGTAGCAAAGAAAGATGCCGACTTCACAGCCTCTCCCGTTCAGGCTTATGCTGTGACAGAATCCGAAGTTAAGAATCAGGTACACCTGACACCCATTACCGAGGCATGCGCTGGCGAAACACTTCTTCTAAGGGGCGATGCAGGTGCTTATCTTCTTCCCACAGCTACCAACAAACCAGCTGCAATTGAGGGTAACTTGCTGAAGTCCGCAGAAACAGACGTTGTTGCAGATGGCAGTCAATATATTCTGGCTAAACCTGAAGGAAAAGAAATTGGTTTCTATCAAGCAACCACAGGGACTACCATCGCAGCAGGCAAGGGTTATCTTGACATCGTATCAGGCGATGTAAAAGTCTTCTACTTTGCTGATGACGACGCTACTGGCATTGAAAACATTGAAAACATTGAAAACGAGACATTGAGAACAGAAAAATCTGTTTACAACCTTAACGGCCAACGCATGAACAAACTTCAACGAGGTCTGAATATTGTAAATGGACGTATAGTTGCTGTGAAGTAATCTTCTAATAAAGATTCATTAAGCGAGGCATTGTATCAGACAGTGTCTCGCCTTTTTCTTTATATAGAAACGAAAATTTTCTATCCAACTTGAACAACGAATAAAATTTATTCGTATATTTGTGGCCATGTTAGCGTAATAGAAATCTAAAATTAATATTATTTAAACACTATGAAACATCAGACAATTAGAGATGTGTTGTTGGGTGCCGGCTTGCTGCTTTCGCTGACAGCAAGTGCCCAAAAGTTTGACTCTGAACTTCATCTGAGTTCAGAAAAAGACGTGTATTGGTACCGCATCGTCAACGCTCTACCAGGAATGGAAGAGTTTGCAGTAACAGACTTCAGTGAAGAAGATGAGCTCTGTCCTGCCCAGTTATTCAAAACTGAAGAGAGTGACCAGAAAAGCCAATGGAAACTAACCGCTCGTGCTGATGGCAAAATAGTTATCACGAACCGTGCCACAGGTCAAGAACTGGATGGTACGTCAGTGAACATGGGCAACTACAATGCTACACTGATTATGCCAGAAGGAACCTCCTTTGGTTTTACCATAACATCCCTGGGAGACAATGCTTTTAAGATAGAGAGCGTAGAAGATGATGATGTAAACCGCTGTCTTGCCGTTGTCGACATGGATGCATTACCCATTTCCTACCCCGAAGAGAACCTGAGTACATCTGTCATAGGATGGAAGTTTCTTCCCGTGGAGATTGATTCACAAACCGGTATAGGAACAGCCCAAAGCACAAAGTCTGTTATCCGCGTAACCAACAAACGTATCAGCGTAAGTGGTGCCAAATGGCAATTATTTAATGCTCAAGGTGTAGAAATGCCCCGCACTACCCGACTGGCTACTGGCGTTTACATGGTGAAGATAGGAGAGAAAACCGTGAAGATTTTTGTTAACTAAGAATAAAGTAATTTAAAACAATGAAAAAACATATACTTCTTTTCGCGACTCTACTCATGACCCCATGGTCAATGTTCAATATTCAATGTTCAACGACTTGGGCACAGAGTTATGTTGTCAGTTCGCTAGCTACCCCTGGCGCTGCCACCTTTAAAGCAGACGAGATAAAGGACGGCGTTATCACACTGCCCTTTACCATGACCATGAAAAAGATAACGGTAGATACAAACCAAGCAGTTTCCGTGAAGAGTGGCGCCATGTGGCTGAGAGCATCATTCATGGATGGCGTACTATCCTTGATGCCTACTCTTAACAATACAGGCGAGCCCCGTACCACAACCCTAACCATCACCAGCAAGGACTTCCGCCCCTTAATTATTACCGTTAAACAAGAGGCTCCTTTGTCCTTTGCCGTTATCTCGGACACACATGTTGGCAACACATGTGGTGCTGGATACAAGGTAAAGATTCCACAGGCATTGCAGACTCTCACCTCTAAAGGAGCGCTGGATGCATTAGTTGTTGTTGGTGACCTTACAGACGGAGGTACAACCAAACAGTACGAGGAGTTTGTGGGCTTTTTGGGTGATGAGGAAAACATCGTCAACCCTGTAGATAACTTCCTGTTTATGATGGGTAACCATGATAACTTTGACGGCAATGGTAAAAAAAACTATACGTCTGGACTACAGGCCTTCAATGAGGGGAATGATTATCCGCTACATCAGTATAAACTAATAAAGGGATATCCCTTCATTACCATAAGTACCCTTGGGAAAGCTAACAACGATCTTTCCAACGACGACAACGGGACCAACTCTTATCCAAGTGACACAGTAGAAGAACTGGAAAGAATGTTGGCAAAAGCAACTGAAGATGCTCCAGGCAAACCCATTTTCATCTTTACACATGTTCCACCACGTTGGACTTGCTATAGTGCGTGGGCTGAATATGAGAATGGTGAGGCATGGTGCATGAAGGTGCTAAACAAAACACTGAACAAATATCCCCAGGCTGTAGTTTTTGCTGGTCACAGCCACTATCCTTTGGGCGATCCACGCAGCATACATCAAGGTGCCAATCCGAACAGTTCCCGCAATAACTACTACACAGCTATCAATACCGCCAGCACGACATACTCGGAGATTCATCCTAAAGCCGTAGAGGCAGGAATCCATCCCGAAGGCTATACAGATGTCACAGAGGGTATGATTCTGGTTGAAAGGACAAATGGTGACATTGAAATTCGTCGTTATGACACATATCGTGATATTGAGATTGATCCCGAGAACCGCTGGGTTCTGAAGGCTCCCTTTGACGGCAGTCAGTTCCAATATGCCGATATCCGCGACAAAGATGACAACCCCAACGGAGTATCATTACGCGATGGTCTGCCCGCACCCAAATTTGATGAAGAGGCATCGCTTGAGGTAGTTCCCTCCGAAGACGATGTTAAAATAACCTTTCCACAGGCTACGGACAATGAATGCGTCTTCCGCTATAATATTCGAGTACTCAAGGACAATATGATTGTAAAAAGCGCCTTTGAATTTTCTCAGTTCTACTTGACTACAGATATGCCACAGGAACTCTCTTATACTGTTAGCGGTCTAAAGCCTAATACAGAATATAAGCTGGAAGTTATTGCATACGATTCATGGGACAACCAGTCAGAGGCACTTAGCACCATCTTTACAACCTTAAATGATGATCGTCCAGTACCTGAAGCCGTTGGCTGTTGGACTTTTGACAATGCAAATAATCTATTGGCCGGTTCAGGTAAAGCAACCCTAACTGGAGCTGTCATAAAATCAGGAAATCTGAACACATCGGCTGATTTAGCTTCTATTGGTATCACACCTGTGGACGGTCCACAAGACGGAAACGGTGCAATCAGTATTCCCGTTGGTTCTGGTTTGAAAATGGCCAACAACCTCACAAAGCAAAGCCTAAGCAGTTATACCCTAATGTTTGACATCTGCTCAAAAGAACTCAGTGGCTATACCGCACTATATCAGAATGACCTTACTAATAAAAAGGATGGCAGTTTCTTTATACATAACAGCGGATTAGGTATAAATTCCAATGGCTTAGGCTACAATGGCACCCTCACCTCTGGCAAGTGGCATAGAGTAGTGTTTGTCGTTAAGAACAACTTGCCAACCATTTATCTGGATGGTCTTCAAGTTGGGCAGGCAGCATCAGCCAATGCTACCAACTGGCAAATGGGCACTGGAGCACTTTTCTTCTTGGATGATAATGGTGAAGAGCACAATATTACTGCATCAGAAATCCGCTTCTGGGATGAGCCCCTCAACAGTAAGCAGGTTATTAAATTGGGTACCGCCACAGGAGAAGCAATTCCTGAGCCAAACCCCATACCAGAGACCATCGGCATTTGGACATTTGACCTCAAAGACAACCCTATGGCTGGCACCGGCATTGCAACATTACAGCCTGCCAATCATTCAACCGATTCAAGTTCTCCTTATGTAACCGTTAAGGATAATATAGCAGATGCGGGTATAACTACTATTGCAGGACCTTCAGAAGGAAACGGAGCTCTAAAGATTCCCGTTGGCTCAAGTCTGAAATTGACCAGCAATATCGGTGTAGAAAGTATGAATACTTACTCCATCCTATGGGATGTCAAAGCCGATGATTATTCCAGCTTTATTCCGCTGTTGCAGAACGACCTCAGCAACACCAAAGATGGTAGTCTATTCATCAACCAAAATATGGTGGGATTGAATGCTGGCAACATGAAATATCACGGCAATCTTATAAACGGCCAGTGGTACCGCATTCTCTTTGTTGTTGACAATAATTATGCAACCGTCTATGTAAACGGAGAGAAGGTTGGCTTTAGCACCTCTGCAGTTCCCAAGCATTGGCAATTGCCAACTGGTGCTCTTTTCTTTGCCGATAATGATGGAGAAGAGAAGGCCATAGAAACGGCCGAAATTCGATTCTGGGACAAAGCCCTTACAGCCGAACAAGCCAAACAGCTTGACTGCGTGAAATAATTTTTATTCACATATAAACATTTACTGCCACACGAGAGAGGATTTTTTTTCACGTGTGGCAGTAATATTTTCTTAACGTAGGAGAAAAAGGCTATTCTCCTCGCCAAAGTTTATAGGGGTTCTTACGCATGTGGGAATTATAATAACGACGGTCGCCCGTTACTTCTTTACCAATAAAGGCCGGCTTACTGAAGGACTCATCCTCAGAACCTAATTCTATTTCCGCCATTACCAGTCCATCGTTATCACCATGAAACTCGTCCACTTCCCATGTATGGATGCCATCCTCGGCTTTAATAAGGTAACGGGTCTTGTCGATGACACCAGGCTCACATATCTGCATCAAATCCTGTGCATCCTGAAGAGGAATCTCTCGTTCGAACTCATAACGCGAAAGGCCCGCCTTTCCGCTGGGCCCCTTGATGGTAAGGTATCCCTTATCATCGCGAATACGGACACGAACCGTACGGCCATTGCCTGACGCAATATATCCTTGCTGAATACGCGTATGATTATAAGCCTGGCTTTTGAATTCCCCAACAACCAGGAATTTACGTTCTATCTCGAAGTGCATCTATCGTGTTCCGTTTATTTCTCAAACAGATAAGCCGCTCCGACAAAAATCAGCACGAACATAGCTATCAGCGCAAGAGCAACGTAAGCAACGACTTTCTTACCATTAGCGGCAACCCTTTTTGAGATCTTTTCAGAATTCTTATTCTTTTTCATTGTATTAAAGTTTATAAGTTATTATTCCTGTCCTCCAAATTCCATGAGATAAGCCTTAATAAATGCATCTATCTTACCATCCATTACACCGCCTACATCACTGGTCTGGTAATTGGTACGATGGTCCTTGACACGACGATCATCAAAAACATAGCTACGTATTTGGCTTCCCCACTCTATCTTCTTCTTGCCAGCTTCCACTTTAGCCTGCTCTTCCATACGGTGTTTCATTTCCTTATCGTAGAGCATGGAACGAAGGAGTCGCATGGCATTTTCCTTATTTTTGGGCTGGTCACGGGTCTCGGTATTCTCGATGAGGATTTCTTCCTCCTCACCCGTATAGGGATCCTTATATTGGTAACGCAAGCGAACACCAGATTCCACCTTGTTAACATTCTGACCACCAGCACCACTACTGCGGAAAGTATCCCAAGAGATGCGAGCTGGCTCTATGTTTACTTCAATGGTATCATCAACCAATGGCGTTACAAAGACACTAGAGAAACTAGTCATACGTTTACCCTGTGCATTGTAGGGAGAAACACGGACCAGACGGTGTACACCATTCTCACTCTTGAGGTATCCGTAAGCATATTCACCTTGAATCTCAAGCGTACAAGTCTTTATACCGGCATCATCACCATCCAGTAGGTTACTTACTACGCACTTATAGCCATTATTCTCAGCCCAACGCATATACATACGCATAAGCATCTGTGCCCAGTCTTGTGCCTCGGTGCCACCTGCTCCTGAATTAATCTTGAGCACAGCATCCATAGCATCACCCTCGCCACGAAGCATATTCTTCAGTTCAAGGTCTTCAATGGCCTTAATAGTACGGGAATAGAGGTCGTCAACCTCCTCTTCTGTTACCAGTTCTTCCTTATAGAAATCGAAAGCAGTTTCCAGTTCATCCGACAGAGTCTTTACCTCTTCATATCCCTTTATCCACTTTTCCAATCCTTTTACCAACTTCATCTGTGCCTCGGCACGTTTCTGGTCATCCCAAAATTCAGGAGCCTGTGTACGTAATTGCTCCTCCTCGTACTGCATCCGCTTAGCATCAATATCCAAATAGCGGTTCAATTGCTCAGTACGCTCCTTTACCTCTTTTAATTGTTCTGCTGTTATCATTATTCTATCAAATCTTCTTCATACATTTTGTCAATCTGTTTCTTATAAATCTCATTTATAACAGGGCGCTTTACTTTCAGTGTGTCAGTCAACTCTCCACGCTCCAGACTGAAAGGCTCTGGCAAGAGCGTTATTCGCTTTACCTGTTCATAATAAGCGAGATCTTGCTGCATGGTTTCCAGCCTGTCTAAGACAAACTGCACAACCTGCTTATTCTGGCAGAGACCAGGCCGGTCTTGATAAGCTATATTATGACTCTTGGCATACTGCTCAAGTAACTTATATTCAGGAATTATCAAAGCCGAAACGAATTTCTTTTGGTCGGCAATAATTACAGCTTGATCTATGTAACGGTCCACACACAGCCTGGCCTCCAACATTTGAGGAGCAATATACTTCCCGTTACTTGTCTTGAAAAGATCTTTAATGCGCTCTGTCAGGAAGAGTTCCCCATCCTTGAGATATCCGGCGTCACCCGTGTGGAACCATCCCTCGCTATCGACAACCAATCCCGTCACCTCTGCTTTCCGATAATAGCCCTTGGTGATAGTGTCGCCCTTTAGCAAAATCTCATTGTTTTCACCAAACTTAATCTGAATGCCGTCCAACAAACGACCTACCGAACCAATAGTGATGGGTTTGTTCCATCTGTCAGCCGAAACAGTAGCCGTGCTCTCAGTAAGCCCATAACCCACTATCATCATGATACCTGCTGAGTGGATAAACTCCTCCACCTCTTTAGAGATAGCGGCACCTGCCGTCGGGAAGAAGTTGTGATGTTCCAAGCCCAGCGTCTTTAGCAACAAGGCTATCACCGTCTTCTCATAGAAAAGATATTGCATCTTTAATGTCAGAGGAGGTTCTAGACCCTTCATCTTATAATTGACATTATACTCCTTCCCTACACGTAACGCATCCTCCAACATCTTACGCTGAATGGGACTACTGGAGTTCATCTTCTCCTGTACGCCTGCATACACTTTCTCCCAAAAACGGGGAACGGCACACATACAGGTAGGATGCACCTCACGAAGACTCTGCAAGATTTCTGTAGGTCGAAGGTTAACGGCTAATGTACAACCTGTAGCAATGCAAAGATAAGACCATCCACGTTCAAAGACATGAGTAAAGGGAAGGAAGTTCATCACCAGATCAGAGTCGCTCAGATTAAGTACGCCATCATGAGCGCGAATAGCAGCATTGTACATGCGATGGGTTAGCATAACTCCCTTACTCAAGCCCGTTGTTCCGCTGGTGTAAAGAATGTTAGCCAAATCATCCTGATCCAGTTCTGCCGTCCTCTGTTCTATTTTCACCTGATGTTTAGATGAGCGCCCCAAGTCAAGGAACTCATCAAAATACATACTTACCTTATCTTGCTCGTCCTTTTTAACCGAGCGGTCAAAGATTATCAGTCCGCAGACACAATGTTCTATCTTCAATACTCGGTAGGCCGTTTCATACTGGTACTGCTCGCCAACAAATATATAACGTATCTTGGCATCGCTAACCATATACTTTACCTGTGTCTCACTACTGGTAGCATAGAAAGGAATGGTTACTGCACGGATGGCATAGGCACCAAAATCCACATACATACATTCTGGCATATTCTGAGAAAATACTGCCACATTTTCCTGAATGCAGATACCTAATTCCATCATGGCATTGCTCACGAGGCGTACCGTTTCTGAAAAAGAATTCCACGAGATGTCCTTCCACTTATTCTCCACAAAGTCTTTATACTTCATAGCAGTCCGGTTTCCATATTTCTTAGCCTGACTATGAATAAGTGTAGATAAAGGACTATTGTTCTGCATCTGATTATCTCGCTAAATTAACCACAAAGATAACATATATTAAGATAAAAGCCAAATAAATTTGTTTTTTTTGGAATTACAACGTAACTTTGCTCTACTTAAATGGCAATAAGATGAGTACAGAAGGGTTAACAAAAGAAGCAATAACGCTTTTAAGCAATCTGATCAGGATTCCTCGTACAAGTAGGAACGAAACGGAAGCCGCACAGTTCCTAAAAAACTACATGGAGCAGGAATGTAAGCTACCTACACAGAGCGACTGCTGTAACCTGTGGTCTATAGCACCTAACCACGACCCTCAAAAAGCCACCTTATTGCTTAATGCGCATATCGACACGGTGAAACCGGTATCCAACTGGACACGTGACCCATTTACACCCACAATAGAAGACGGAAGGTTATATGGATTAGGCAGCAATGATGACGGCGCCAGCTTAGTTTCTTTGTTGCAGGTCTTTAGGGTTTTAAGGGAACGACAACGTCCATACAACCTTATTTATTTGGCAAGTGCAGAGGAAGAAGTGAGCGGGAAAAATGGTATAGAACGCGTATTACCCTTACTCCCTCATATAGACGTTGCCCTTGTAGGAGAGCCAACTGGCATGCAGCCCGCCATAGCGGAGAAAGGGCTGATGGTATTAGATGTCACAGCTCATGGAAAAGCTGGGCACGCAGCCAGAAACGAAGGTGATAATGCCATTTATCATGCCATAAAAGATATTCAATGGTTTCAGAGCCATAAATGGGGAAAAGAGTCAGAGCTATTGGGTCCTGTAAAGATGTCTGTTACTATCATCAATGCTGGGACGCAGCATAACGTTATTCCTGACAAATGTACCTTTACAGTAGATGTCAGATCCAACGAGTTATATTCTAACGAAGAACTATACGAAGAAATCTGCAAAAACGTAGAAAGCGACGTTCAAGCACGATCTTTCCGTCTGAATTCCTCACGCATAGAACTGTCTCATCCATTAGTGCAAAAGATTATATCTCTGGGCGGTCAGCCTTTCGGTTCGCCAACCCTCAGTGATCAGGCACTGATGCCTTTCCCGAGTCTAAAAATGGGGCCTGGCCAAAGCTCACGCAGCCATACGGCAGATGAATTCATAGAAATCAGGGAAATTAAAGAAGCAATAGAGTTCTACCTAAGGGTTTTCTAAGCATTCAGATTATTCTGAGTAATCTGAATAATCAAAAACCTTGCATTCTCGCTACCTTCCAATCCAAGATTCCGGATTCAGTTTAGCTGTTTCCTTACGTAACTGGAAGTGTAGCACGCACTTACCAGTTCCATCATCGGCAATTGTTCCAATAATATCTTTGGCATTTACCTTCTGCCCCTTGGTAACTGTTACAGAGGAAAGGTTACAATATACAGAAATATAGCTTCCATGACGAATAAGTACATTGCGTGAACCGCCAAACTGGAAGACAGCAGTAACCTCTCCCGCAAAGATAGAGCGTGCTCTTGCGCCAGAGCGGCCTACATAGTTTACTCCCTTATTCTCCAATTGCACATTCTTAAGACCAGGAACTGTATATGTGCCAAAACGGTTACCTATCATATACTGCCCTGTGAGGGGTACTGGCAAACGTCCCTTGTTTTGTTCGAAAGTTCCATTCAATTGCCGGTCCTCAGCCGTAAGCCACGTGCTCGGTTTGGTCGGAGCGGGTGAGCTAACCTTTGGAGCGGGAGCAGCTTTGCCACCAGACTTCTTACGAGCCACCTCTTCTGCAGCTTTCTTGCGTGCTACCTCCTCTGCTGCTTTCTTACGAGCCGCAGCTTCAGCAGCCTTCCGAGCCTGTTCTATCTCATATGCAATCAAATCATCAATTTTTTTGTTCAGTGCATTTAGCTGCTTCTGTTGTTCGGCGATTTTACCCGCAAGACCTGACTCTTGTTTTTTCAGGCCATCAACCTTCTTCTGCTGCTGAACCTGTTGAAAACCCAAATCCTTACGTTGGAGCATTACTTCGCGAACCAAACTGCTCTTTTTGCTTTTTGTATCAAGGAGTTTATTCTGTTCCTCCAACAACTCTGACTGTTTCTTGAGTATCTGTTCCCCCAAATTATGCTGAAATGAAACATATTCCTTGGCATAACGGGAACGGCGAAACATCTGCTTCACATTGTTAGCTGAGAGAATAAATATCAGAGAAGAAGTCTGTACCTTCTGAGTACGAGCATAACGCATAGCCTGTTTCAACTTCTCACGTTTCTCCCTTAGCTCCATCTCCTTCTCACGAATCCGTCCCTGCAATTGAATAGTCAGCGAATCTAATTCATCTATTTCTTTCTCCAAACCAACAATCTGGTCTAACCTATTATTTAGCTGTACACCAATATAATGGATATTCTGCTGTCCAACCTTTACCTGCTGCTTGGTCTTGGTCAGATCAGCCTTTGACTTTTTTAGGGTATTCTGCAACTCTACCTTCTGCTTCTGCAATGCCTTCACCCTCTTACTATTCTGGGAGAAGGCTACCATGGGAAGCAACAGGAGTAATATGAAAAGTATCCTCTTCATTAGCTGACAAGTGATAATAATTCTCAACGTTTCTCTCTTAACTCTAAATCTGGAATCATTGAGCCAAACTCATAATTTTATTGAAGGCTGCTTGCAATGAAACCTCAGTATAACGATTCTTATTAATCTCTGTACGAGTTTCCCAAGTGGAATCTGGCTTAACAGAGTTTATTTTCAGAACGGCTTCCACTTTATCTTTTGGAAGAGTAAAAGAAATCCTCATAGAGCCTGGAAAATCTTGGTCTCCCAATTTTGTCCATTCGGTATACTGCCATTTAAGCATCGGGCTTTCAGCTTCAGCTCTTGAGAATCTTGTTTCTTCCACCAGTTGGTTGGCTGCATTTAACAAGAAGGTCAACGCAACATTTCTACTTTGGGAATTCACCAGTTGGACGCCATCAACATCCGACCTTAGCTTGTAATTACTACTTACCGGTGCATTACCATTGCTATTTAAGACAAACAGCTCATCCCAAAACAAAGACTGGAATGTAAAGAAATCTATCCCAGTGTTTCCTAAGAAATCTATATCCTGATAACTGCATTTTACATACAGGTGATTTATACGGTCTATCACCATCATATATTCGGGCGTCAGCTCCAGTTTCCCGACCTCCATTAATCCTAATGCAACCAATGAAAGTTGAATAACATCATCCCTCTTCATTTTTAAAGAACCACCCACCCTTGTACTACCTTTAGCAGTACTTATGTTCAAATTGATCTTGGCAACTATGCTAGGTTCAGATAAACGCTTGGCATTTATAGCCTGAACAATATCAACGAGATTTGGCTGCTTCTCTAAGATTGGATTCCTGCCAGCTGAGCCTATCACACTTTTTTTACTTCCACAGGAGGCAAGAAGGAAAATACTGGCAGAAATAAGGATGTATTTTAGATGATTCATTATTGTATGATTACTCTGATTTAATATACTTCTTTTTTCTGATCTTCTTTTTGATAAGTGGAGTGCAGGTGTCGTCTTTCTTCTGAATAGCCAAACTCCAGTAACGGAGAGCCATGTCCAAAGAGCCACATTCTGCATAGATATCTCCTGCATGCTCTATTAGATTACCCTGCAAATCTTTTACCTTCAACAGCTCTTCATCAGAGAGATTGGGTTTAACCACTCTATCAATATAAATACGAGCATTGGTATAATCTTCCTTCATGAACAAAATCCATGCATAAGTATCCAAATACGTAATATTATCTGGCTCAGCCTTTATAGTACGATAACTCATTTCCTCCGCTTTATCCAGTTGTTCGTTTCTTGTGCTCAAATAGTAAGCATAGTTGTTCAGACAACTGATATTATCGTCCTTATAGACAAGGGATGAGTCATAAGCAGCAAACGCTTCCAATGGTTTGTTTTCCTGGTAATACAAATCACCTAAAATAGCATACATATCAGAAACCAATTCAGGACGGGCATCTTCTGATTTTGTACGCAACCCTTGCAAAAAGACTTCTGCGGCCTCACTATTCTTATCTTGCTGATACAAGGACCTTCCCAAATAATAAGCGTATGCTAATTCCTCTGGATGATAATTGAATCCTTTGCGGCAGATATCTTCAACGGCCATCATATTGTTCTTAGCCCCATAATACTGAAGTAAATGCCATAATGCCGTTTGGTTGCCAGGTTCCACCTCGAGAACTCGGTTCATCAGGTCTGCCACCTTATCATCACCCGCTTTAATATATGTGAGGTAGGCCGCTTTAAGCATCAGTAACTGTGAATCTTTCTGCGGTAAGGCCAATAAAGAGTCAAAAGTCTGAAGCATGACATTAGACTTAGTACTATCTTGTATTACCTCATCTATATAGTCCCTCATTAAGGCCACACGCAACTCATTATTATTTCCGCTATCATAGAGCAAAGAGTCACGCAATTGTACAAAATGTTCGTTATCCTTATTTGTCCTATAATAGTTCATCATTGCCAAAAGAAGATTCAGATTACGGGCGTCCTTCTGCTTTACATAATTATAAATCTCCATAGCTTTGTCAGAATAGCCAGCTTCCAGATACTGATTAGCCATAATGACCCTATAGTTTAGATCGTGTGGATACTCGTCGCACAGACTTTGCAGCTCCATAAAAGCGGAATCTCCCTCTTCCTTACTCATATAGAGTGTAAACTTCTCCATACTTAATTGAACAGATTTCCCCTCTTGTACCTCTATGCGATTCAGTACCTCTATGGCCCTATCCGTATGACCGTCATCACGATAAATGCTTGCGAGTTGCGACAAGACATCTGTTCGCTTAGTCTGAAGCTTTGCCAATTTTTCCAAAAAAGGAACGGCCTCGCTTGTTTTACGTGCATTCAGATAGATTGAAGCCAACGTCTCCAAATACCACGGGTTACAAGAATCCAAAGCACATGCGTGTTTCAGCATATCTATACCAACCTCTATACTATCCTGTCTAAGAAACAACTTCATCAGCCCCAAATTATAGACTGCTTCAGCAGCACAAGGATTGATGTCCAAACAATGCTGATAAAGTTCCATTGCAGAAGCATAATCGCCAGCAAGACGGCTTTTATCTGCTTCGAGATAAAAATAGTCGAACCTTGTCTGAGCTAACAAAGTTCCACTACAAAAAAACAAAAAGATCAGCAGCTTACTCTTCACCCTAATCCCTAATCTCTCAACTATCAACTTTATTTCACACCACTATGTCCGAAACCACCTGCGCCACGCTCCGTTTCATCAAGAACTTCCACCTGTTCCCACTCGGCTTGTTCATGGCGAACAATAATCATCTGCGCAATGCGCTCCCCATCCTCGATTACAAAATTATCAGACGAAAGATTAATAAGGATAACACATATTTCACCACGATAATCTGCGTCAATGGTCCCCGGAGTATTCAACACGGTTATACCATGCTTTATAGCGAGACCGCTTCTAGGACGAACCTGAGCTTCAAAACCTTTGGGCAATGAGAGATAAAGACCTGTAGGTATTAAACGTCTTTCCATAGGTCTCAACTCAATAGGGGCCTCCAAATTTGCTCTTAAATCTACTCCAGCCGACTGTTCGGTAGCATATTGGGGCAGTGCATGATGACTGCGATTAACTATCTTTATTTTCATTGAAAATTGAACATTAAACATTGAACATTAGCTAAGGCCTAACATCTAAAGCCTAAAGCCTATTAAACATCAGGCAAACTCATGCCATTTATTTTTCTATATAAATCCAGCGCATAGACATCCGTCATACCACTGATATAATCCAAGACTGCCATTACACGCTCATAAAGTGTAGGCGCCAGAATCTGATACTGCGAACTTACCCTATTGATAAGCAACTGAGAGAACGCTTTCTCTGGGTGAGTAACCGCATTTATCATCAAATCTGTCAACTGAGTAATTACCTTATAACCGGCAATTTCTATATCCACAACGTCCTTGCAATGATAGATGTGTGCGTATGCCATCTTCTCACATTCTTCATAAGCATGTTTTGGAACTTCTGCGATGTGCTTGATAAGCGGTCCAGGGAATGTTCCTGCGAGGAACTCATCTTCGTGTTCGACAAAGACACGCACACATTCCTGCTCCAGACAGTTAATAACACAAGAACGCAAGTAAACAACTTGCTCATTCACATCGTCTAACGTTTCCATACGTTCAACAATATGATTGCGTTGCTTTTCTTCGAAATAGTTTAAGAAGAGCCCTTTTACTTGCTCCGTAGTAAGAAGCTTCAACTTATGAGCATCCTCAATGTCCATCACCTGATAGCATATATCGTCGGCAGCTTCAACCAGATAAACCAATGGATAACGCGCGTATTTATAGGAGCCTTCTGGAGCATCTAATTTTAGGATTCCCAATTCATCTGCAATTTTACAGAAATCATCAACTTCGCTACGGAAGAACCCAAACTTTCGTTTTTCACCAGCCAAGTCGGAAGAAAAAGGATACTTAACAATACTTGCCAAGGTGCTGTACGTCATCACAAAACCACCCTTTCTGCGACCATTAAAATGGTGCGTCAGCAAACGAAAAGCGTTGGCATTACCCTCGAAATGAATCAAGTCTTCCCATTGTTTGTGGTTAAGGCAATCACCAGTTTCTTCACATACATAGTTCTTCAGAAACAGACCATCGCCCTCGCTGAAATAGGTACCAATGGCCTTCTCTCCACTATGTCCAAAAGGAGGATTTCCCAAGTCGTGGGCCAAACAAGCAGCACTAACAATACTCCCCAACTCTGTAAAGTGTGTATCTACCAATTGGGGATGACGTTCCAGGAGCAGACGGCTCACATCGTTTCCTAGGCTACGTCCCACACTACTCACCTCCAGACTATGTGTCAAGCGGTTGTGTACAAAAATACTGCCAGGCAAGGGGAACACTTGAGTCTTATTCTGTAAACGTCGGAAAGGAGCAGAGAATATCAAACGGTCATAGTCACGCTGGAACTCCGTTCTATCATCGTTCCTGCTGGACAAGCCCTCCTGCCCCAACCGTTTATTGGAGAGCAACTGTTTCCAATTCATCATTTTATCTTCCATATACAGAATAATCCTCCTTCTTCAAATCCTCTTTAGTATTCTTCTATTACTCTGGCTTATAAAAAATACGATTCGCCCCACTCGTTATCTTCACTAACTCAGGATGCTCTGCAGCGAAAGTATCAATGTGCCTCATACGCTTCTCCTGCAGAATTTCATCCACGGCAATCAAAATGCCAGTTTCCTCCACATCACCAAATCCATCATTGATGGCTGTACCAAACAGCTTCATGGTTGGGCTCAACCCCATATATGCATTTACCAAAGGAGGTATATTATAACCAAGGGCACGAACTTCGCTATTAAGGATTCTATAGTCAGCCTTGAAATCATCTTCAACAAAAATCTTCTCAAACTCCTTAGTGTCGTGCTCCAATTGCAGGGGCTGCATAGGGAATATCAGATTATCAGGATCTGGAAAATGTTTCTTTAGGAAATAGAGTATCATATCACGAGCCTTGCGGTCATAGCTGGGATACATAGTAAACTTGCCAAAAAGATAACGAACTGTCGGCTCTATTACAACTATGGCGCCCAAGCCATCCCAAAGGTTATCCAATGCAAAGATTCCTTTTCTGCCGCGCAACGTACTTTGGTACTCCAATGTCACAAAACTGCGTCCCAATTCGATGGTCCACGGAGCATATTCTTTTAGGAATTTATCACTAAAACGGAACATGTGACTAGTTGCCAATATTGGTTGTCCTTCCTCATCATATTTCCAGTCCTTGCCGAGAATATAACGGTAGCCACCTACAATTTCTTCTTCCTCAGGATCCCATACAAGAATTTGCTTATAGGGATTGTCGCAAGTATCAAACTCATCAAGGTCCATACTTTTTCCTGTTCCTCCACCTGCTGCACGGAAGGCAATTTCGCGCAATCGACCAATCTCTCTCACTACGTTGGGAGAATCCTGCCATGTTACGACATAGACCTCATTACTACTTTTGTTGGTCATGCGCAACCTTTTATCTGGCGTCAATTCCGCCTTCAATATCTCGCGTGGAATACTACCAATAATCTCTTCCATCATATTTCATATACTTTACTTTGCACCCACTGTGCCCATTGTAACGGGGTGCGAGACTTATCAAATGTTTGCCAAGCTATAGGCTTCCCGATTTTTACAGTGTAAACTTTTCCATTGCTTTTATACATCTCATCAGGCAGAAGAATCTGCGCAAAGTTTGGCAAATGAAATCTCTTACAAAAACGGGCCACCCGATAAAAACGCGGTGTCAACTGACCCTCGAAATGAATAGGGACGACATCACGATGATGTTGTACACTTTTGGTAATGAACGATTTGCTCCAAGCCACATCCTTTATCTTACCATCGTCCATTTTACGACTGCAAAGACCCGCAGGAAACATAATAACGTGGTTTTCTCCAGAGAAAGCGCTTTCTACCATTGCAGGAAAGTCTCGGCCATTCTTACCCAGTTTGTTTATAGGTACACACAAAGGTGCCAAACCTTCCAGATTCATCAAAACGTCATTAACCAAATACTTTATCTTACCATCGTATTGTTCACCAATCACCCAACCTAAGGTTACGCCGTCAACAGCGCCCAAAGGATGATTGCTCACAAAGGTATAATAGCGTCCATCATTTGGCATATTTTCACGTCCCTCTACATTTATCGTAGCACCCAGATATTCTATACAATGTTTGCAGAAATCAACACCGACATACCCTTGGCGCAGATATACATTAATAAACTCTTGATGAATAATACGCTTAAGTAGATTAACAATAAACTGCGGGATATACCTTGACTTATCACCCGCCTTCTTGCGGATAACCTCGTCAAGATCAATTTCCTTGATAGTATGCTTCTGAGTCGTCATTAGATTCAGTTAATAGAAATAGGACGATTGTTGATGAAATAATTTCCACGAGGTAACCCGTTTAACCAGTTCACGCCTTTGGTAAGACGAACAGCCATATAGAAAGCACCGGTCCTAGTATAGATAGGCAGAATCTGGTTATGGTCACTTTGGATTTGAACGGCCCTACCACTAGTATGAATTTTAACAGGAAACGTCGAACAACTCATACGTCCTGTACGACCAAAATCTTGCATTTTCTCAGTAAGAGGAATCGAATCTGGCTTTGACACCACTCGTTTTTTACGCATAGAAGCTCCCATTGGCAATAAAACCAACAGGAAAAGCGACAACACAATCGTACGTACAACTAAGCGTTTTAACATAAAATCCTTTTACACCTTTATGAATTACAAAATTACACCTTTTACCTTAAAAGGACAAATATTTTGAGAAAAATATGCCCTGATTGATGCAAAATGACTATCTTTGCGAGAAATCTTTCAACTATCGACACAGAAAAATGGATTCAAATACAATACTATTGATACTGGCATGCAGTGCCACAGCCCATTTAGTTATAAGTGCCACGACAACAATTTATGCACGCCACAAGGTTCAATATCTTTGCTTAGCATGGGTAAACGGTATTTTCGGTTTTTTACTAGCGGCAGTTGCATCTATCAGCGATCAGATAGCCAAGGGTGAACCAGGTATCATGCATCCCGCTATGATTATACCACTTATGTGCGGCGTATATCTACAAAGTATCTTTCCACTGAGCATTCCTATGCCAGGCTTCCTACAGGCAAAGCGCATGATTAAATATGCCAGACCAGTATTAATCCTGATAGCCGTTTATTCTTTAGCCCGACTGATGGGAAGCAAAATCATAATCATGCGTGATTTTCACGAAGTGTTTCAAAATCTCCTTTCAAGCGATGTATTATTGCGCATTTTGGCTCTGGGCATCAGCATCTATTACATTGTCAATATTTTCTTGATTCCACGCCGAAGGGTTCATAATACAGAAATCCCCAATTATCTGATTGGATATTGTGTATGTTTAGGATTCTCTGTAGTTTTCTTCACCATAGTTTCCATACTCTACAACCCTACAGCACTCATGATCTATATCATTATCTTTACGCTTCTCAATTTGTATTTAACATTCCGAACACTGGAAAATATGGCCATTCATTTACCACAGCCATTGATGATAAAAGTACAGGAAGAACCTACAGAAGATATCGTTGAGAAGGCTGCAAAGGAAGACTTTAATGAAGCAAACCTGCTACGCTTCAAACGTTTAGAGTTCTGGATGCAGAACCATAAAGAAGAGTGGACCAACAACACCTTTGGACGCGACCGCTTATGTGAAGCTGTGGGCTATAATCGTCACCTAATTCTCCAATGTGTACGTAGTCAGGATTATAACAACGTACACGATTATATCAATCGCTATCGCATAGAGGAACTGAAACGATTAATTACAAAGGGAAGGATTTCTACCCTTGGCGAAGTCGTAGATGCCGGTTTCGGAACCATACAGACAGCACGGTCATGCTTCCTAAAAATGGAAGGTATCACTTTAGATGAATACTGGAACAAAGGCAAGAAGAAGGAACTCTAAATCTCCTTTTGAATACTAAAAGCACCAGCGCCTTACATAATAAACCATTGAGAAGACGTAGAAAAAAGAAACAAGAAAAAAAATCACAAAACTTAAATACCTAAATTAAACAATCCTGAAAAACAATCTTTCACCTAATATCACTCTATCAGAAGGCAGAGAGTACCTTTGCCACCCTACCATCTTTCTTGATGACTATATTGATACCACGTTGAGCACGCGGAAGTTTACGTCCTTGCAAGTCATAAACTTGCTGCCCAGTAGCCTCATTCTGCTGATTTCCGACAAGTTCAAGCAAGCCATCAGCCTCATCCTCATCTAAATATGCCACCTTCACCTGAGACGGTGCAACACCCTTATATATAATGTATGCAGTATATGCCTTCAGGGTGGAGCCTGCTTCTCCCTTCTTCAGGCAATCTTCAGCATTCACTACGCCATATTTGCCTTCCATATCGAAGTTGGTGGTATAGTTTGAGATCATCTGCCAATCTGCATAATTGTTTATGCCTCCAGTAGCTGTTTGTTCTGTTGAAGTCGCATTTAGCATGACAACATTTTTAAACACCACGCTACTCTTTTGTGCACCTAAATGCAGAATATATGGTTGGTTTGCTAAAATCTCGTTAGACTTCTCAAAAAACAGGGAATAGCCATCTTGCTTGTTATAGGTTACAAGACTTAGCTGGGCAACCCAATCGGTTGAAGCATTATAATCGGCACCCACAATTTCCTCCACTGTAGTATTGAACGGCAAAGCCAGCGAGTTATATCCAGCCTTCAGAGCGCGGTTCAATATGACTCTTCGGTACGTTCCGGCCACGAAAGAGGGAGTCTCATATGGAGAAAGCGTCAGATAATCATCAGGCATATAAACCTCTATGTTATAAGTCACACTTTTGGCAATAAAGTCGTCATTACCCTCCTGTACCAATGTCAACGTTGTGCTACCCAATGTCAAGGCCGTTATAGTGATAGTCTCACCATTACGTTCTACACTGATAACAGAATTGTCCCCACAGGTAATACTGAAATCCTCGCCTTCACTAACACCTGTAACCATAATGGTGGCAGTTGCTTCTATTTCTATTCTACCATTTGTACCAGTAAAATGGGCATCTGCACTAAAGGCAGGCGTCTGCTTATTAAAGACAGAGAATATACGAGTCAGCGTTGCTGGCAAGTACTTATAGTTACCTACCTGAGAGGCTGTTATAGTAACGTTGGAGCCCACCTCTACAGCTGTAAGCACACCTGTATTGGCATCTACTGTTATAGCAGCCGTATTGCTTGACGCATAAGTCACAGGAGTAAGTCCAACATTCGACTTGGCAGTATTACCCTCAAGGATGGCACCTTTCTGCATGGTTGTTTCCAGGTCGGAATCATCCCATGTCAATAATTGAGTAAGTTTGTTAACAACAACATTAAACTGTGTGCTCTTGCCTTCGTATTTATAGGTCTCAGCCTGGGAAACTATTACAGTACCAGTACCAGCATTCACACCAGTTAGAGCCTTTGTCGCAGACGTATAAGAAAGCAATCCGCCATCACGATTCTGGGTCTCATTGGTATAAAGAATGTTAGTGAAACTTGCAGTTACAGCACCCTTACTATCATCATTTGTCACAACGACAGTTGCTGTACCATCTACATTCAGCGTGGTTGCACTAAGAGCAAAACCAACATTGTTGGGCAACTTAGTGACAGAAAAGTCGAACGTCTGGCTAGTTGCATTATAAAGTATTGTCTTCTTCTGATAGATAGTCAGACGAGCTGTGCCTGCATTCAAGCCTGTGATAGTGTTCTTCGCAGGATCGTAGCTGATGACGCCCTCACCGTTATTTACAGATGATGTCTGTGTTTGGCTGATAGTATAATAGAAATCAGCATTGCTGTCTGATGATGGTACCACAGAACTTGTACCGGTAAAGGCAAAGACATTACCAATGGTACCATCAACACTCATTTCCGTCTCTGTGTTGCTGCCACGCAAGATGGTTGTTCCGTACTTCTTTGACGTGGCAGTAAGCGTAATCTTTTGAGAATAGAACAAGTCAGAGATAGTGATATCTGTAGATTCTGCGCCAAGTTGATCTGGATTAGGAGTGTAAGTCACCGTAAAGGTCTTAGTACCATCGCTATTATCCTCAACACTCAGCTCAGAAACACTAGGAACAAAATTCTTGTTGCTGGAGTTAACAGTAATGTTTCCTCCATTTGTGGTGCTATAGTTAACTGTAAAGGTTGCTTTTTGTGGCTGGTCAGTATAGACATCGCCAAAAGCAGTCTTGTCAGCAGAAGCACGGACGTAAGTTTTACGTGTAACCTTTACATCTTTAATGTATTTAGTCAATGTTCCACCAGCAGGGAAACGGAAACGCACATAACGCGCTGTTTCAGGAATGTTACAAGAAAACTCTTTGTATTTTGCATCTACACTTGTATTATTCTGAGCCTCTGACCAATTCTGATTATCAGAAGAATACTCAACATACAAGTTGTAATATATGGTAACAGCTGTTCCGCGACTGGCCTGATAGGACAACGTTTCACCAGGCCCTGATAATTCATAAGTATGAACGACGCCTGCACCTGTTCCATGTGAATATTCTGTCGCATCGTTTAGCACGTACCCCACAGCCTCATCTGTATTATTTACCCTGACAGTAAAACTTGCATAGCCCGCCTCATATTTATATGTCTCAGCCTGTGTAATCTCATAGATATCCGTTCCAGCTGTATTACCCGCCGTGATAGTACCATTAGAGTATATGGTATAACTACCGCTGCGACGTCTAACTTCAGAAGTTGAGCCTGTATTAACCGACGTATAACTCAACGATGCCGTAGTGCCATACTTCAACTTAATACTTGTAGCACTACCACCAGCCAACGTTATGGTTATCGGGTTGCCAATTTTGCTTACTGTGATTTCATACACACTACTCTCAAACCCTGTATATTTATCATTAGCGACCTGCGTAAATTTAATCTTGGCTGTACCTGCATTCTTGGCTGTTATGATACCATTGGCATAGGTTATGACGTTTGTACCATTATTAACCCCAGAAGACAACTCGGCATCTGTAATCTCTGCCGAAATAGGAGCATTGCTATTCTTACCAGCAATACCAAGAGTTATTGTACCATCTACATCTACTTCCTGCGTTGGCAGAGAGAGAGACAAGGTGTTAGCCACTTTTGAAACTGTAACGCTGATAGTTTTACTTACAGCCTCGTGGGTCGTTGTAGCTACTTGTGTAAAAGTAATAGCCGTAGAGCCCTCTGACTGAGCAACTATCCTGTTGTTTACCGCATCATAGACAGCAACTCCAGAAACGCTATACGACACCTTTGTGTTGTTATTTCCCACTCCAGTTACCACATTTTCCCAAACATCATCCACCTCCATAGCTTTCTCTTCTGCAGCAATAGCAAAGGTATTGGCATACTTGCTAACGGTAATGGTATAGTTAGCCGTATTACCATACAGGTATTTGTTACCTGTTTGAGCAAGGGTAAGAGTAGCAGTGCCAGCCACATCACCATTGATGGTGAGGGTATTGCCACTTCTTGTCCAACTGATGACACCCGTAGGGGTTGCCGAAACAGTAAACGTGGCATCCGTAGCGATATTGGTAAGGGCAATAGTGGTACTTGTACCAACCTTTATGTCCGTAGATGTTCCTTCGCCCCAAGCAGGAGTAAAGGAGGCCTGTTTCTTTTCGCCTACAGTAAATTCACGAGTGATACTTTCTGCATTGTATGTTAGATCTCCCTCTACACTGGCTGTAACAACACTCTGGCCAAGACCAACTGCATGTATGGTACCATCGGCATCAATGCTAACAGCATCAGTATTACTTGAAGTATAGGTGATAGCCTTGTTACTGGTCACTGATGCAGCAGATAAGTCATCTGTTCCTATAACAAGATTCAGATCAAGATTAGGATCTGCCCATTGCAAGTTCTGATTTTTCTTGAACAATGCATAGAATGTCTTAGAACTGGTAGAACCTATTACATTGTTGCTGAGAGTATATGTATATGTAGTATTCGTAGAGACAGGAGTTCCCGAGTACGCATCAGATGAGAACCAACCCTCGAAGGTGCAGTTATCTTTTGGCGTAGCCGTAAAAGTTGCCGTAGCAGATTTGTTGGTATCACCGATATTACCTTGAATCTCCGTCGTTACATTTGCTGTTACCGTACCTGAGGTTTCATTGCTTGATACTGCAGTAGCAGAGAAATAGAACATCGGAGCAAACCATGCCTTGTAAGTGGTGGCAGTCGGGCTGCTTGAACTTTCAGAGCTGTAAGTTACAGTTGGATTATAAGTAGCACTTGTTGACTTATAACCAGCAGTATAGTTCTCAGAACCAAGTGTCCAACCGACAAATCGATAGCCACTATTTGATACAGCTTTATAATATGCTGTTTTGCTTGCATTTGCATCTGTTGTGTTGGTTGTATTCGTGGTAGCATTTGTGGCTGTTGCATCATTATATGAACTAAACGACACATACGCATTTCCTCCCGTGGCAGCTGTTGCTAATGCTTTACCATAGTAGGTGGTTGTTCCTGTTCCAGAAACAGTAAAAGTGCAAGTCTGATCATTATTCTTACCTGCAGTACCCATTGTTAGCGTAATGGTGCCAGCCTGCTGTCCAAGGGCTGTTGGAGAATATGTAATAGTAATATTTTCACTTCCCGTTTCTCCCATATTTTTCTGTGTTACGGAAAAAACGGAATTATCACAAGTTCCCTTGAGGATAGCTCCGCTATAAGTGTTGTTATAATTAACGGAAATTGTCTTATTAAGACTGGATCCCTTCTGAACATTACCAAAAGCTAATGAAGATGAAGCAACTGTAAGAGTCGTCGCACGAGAAATTTTGACATTTCTGATATGCTTAGTTCCCGTGGCACCCGTTTTGGACTGGAAACGGACATATTTTGCATCAAGTGGAATATTGTTACAAGAGAAACTATACCATTTATTTTTCTCAGACAACCCAGCCTCATATGCGTCAGTCCAGTTTTTTTTGTCGTTTGAATATTGAGCATATACAGAACCGCCAGTAAAGCCAAGCACTGGAGTTCTTTCTGCCTCAAAACTCAAGATTGAACCATGATTTTCTGGTAAAGTGAAAGCATCTGAACTATTAGGGCTTGTCCAAGTCTTTTCCCCACCCTGTACAGTTATATAATATACACTTTGCGCATCCACCCCAAGAGACCAACCTAGGGCGTACATAAAGAACAATATATATAATAGCTTTTGCTTCATTATCTTAGTTTAGTAAGCGAAATTCCCTGGTATCGAAATCGCCGTTATGTGTACCTGTGCCAATCTGAATCAGAAGATCCGAGATGGATGAGGCTGTTATATTTAGAGGATAGCTATTACCGGCCGTTACGTTAATTGTGCAAGTAATGCCATCAGCAGGAATGTCTGAGACATGAGAGCCTGCCTTGGCTGTACCCTTGATAGTGTATGAGATTGTTGCTCCTGGCATAGCATAAAGACTGCCATTAGCCTGGAGTGTATGATTTCCTATAGTTACGGAGTAGTTTTCATAGAGCGTTGTGAAACTTGTTGCGAAAGTGACAACAACCTCTGCATTCTTTGGTTTTCCCAGGCTGATGCTGACAGGCTTTGAATCGCCCTCCACTACAGTAAAGGCATCAGACGTCCCTTGATACCAAGGAGCCGCATCCTGAGCGCTCTTGCTGGTAGCAGTAAGCATATAGATACCAGCAGGCAGTACTGCAGTACCACTTGTAAAGACAATGGCGGAATCAGAAACAACATGTGAGCTACCAGCCACGCTATTCAACTTATAGGTGAAGTCTTCTATGTCTGCTGTTGCCTGTGCTCTGGTATTTGACTCTGTATAGAGTTGCACCTCTGGGCTAGAGAGTACAATACGACCCGTCTTAGCGCCTTCCCCAAAAGGAGGCATCTCTTCTGACTGACAGGCTGTAAACATTACAGCCATCAACAGGAACAGGAACTTAAGACTATATGAAGTATTGTTCATTCCTTCTTCTATTATAGATGAGTATGCCAGAGCGATTATCGCCCAGACATACTCTCTCTATTGAATATTAGTTTGAAGACTTTCCGCCTGTAGCAGCATCTATGGTAATAGTTTCAGCTGTTACAGTGGTGAATTCTGTATCGTAAGTTACAGTAAGAGTAATAGTACCATTAGAGTTAGTGACAACCTTTACCTGATACTCTGTTGCAGCAACAGGATTTGAAATACTACCTGTCAAAGCTGTCATATCTGCATTGTTGTACTTATAATCCAACTGATAGCTAATAGTTTTACCTGTACCAGCATAGAAATAACCTGTTGTGTTGGTTGAATTCAACACGCGAGATGACACCTCTGCCTGACCGACAGTCAACTTCGCGTCAGAAATGGCAGAGAAATCGGCCAAACCGCCCAAGTCGGCTTTAACCCTACAATTCTTGGCTTTTCCACAAGCTACGGCAACGGTATTGCTTCCTTTAACCAGAGTCTTGGAAACAGAACCCGAATAAAAGGCTTCATTTGCTGTAATGGCAGCAGCCTCTGTTGCATAATTGCTAACTGTTATGTTGTAATCGCCAGCAGTGTACTTCTGCGTACTCAATTCAGAAACCTGAATCTGATCATTAGTTCCAACAGTAATATACCAATTAGATGGATCTGCCACACTACTCTCCGCACGCGTACTCATAACATTGTCATTGCTAATGTTCAGATTAATCGTTGCCTTCTCCGAGTTGATTGGCTCAAACATGTCCATCTCGTTGGTACAAGAAGTAAAACTTGCTGCAGCAATAACAGCTGCAATTGTCATTAGATAATTTTTCATTTTTTTGTTCTTTATATTGTTACTATCTTTATTTCTTAACCTTAGTCTTCAATTGGAATCTTAATATATTCAAATACTACATCAAAGTTATCCTCATACGTAATACTCAGCGTAAACTGACTCATATCTATCTCATCAGATTTTACATTTACATTTATCTGTTTGGGAGATTCAATAGAAATTTCTTCTTGTTTTATCTCTCCATCCTTCTCTACCGTAATCGTTAGTTCCAATGGCGTCGATTGGCTTAAATTGAAGTACGCCACCCTACTGACATCTGTTGTCAGTTGCCGGCCACCTGAAGTTGATACCGTAACCGTACTATTAGCTGCCACAACATTAATATTAACGGCGGCATTTGCCTGACTACAAGGAACAGATACGGTTGTAGGCTTGCTTGAAACAATACCGAAACTCTTGGAATTACCCGTAAATCGTTTGGCACCCCATCCTTCGTTAGCCTCTTCGGCCTGTCTTTCCGTGATATTCTCCACAAAAACCTTATATCCGTTTCCTACAGGGAATGACAGATGTACAAGTCCCATCAATTCTTTTTGCTGACACACCACCTCTCCGTTATGTGTTACTGTTACCAAGAAGAGATCAGCCTCTTCCTTAGTAATAACCGTACTGGTGGCACCCGCACGAGTTGCAGAATCCTTTCCTTGCAGTTTTACATCTATATAGCCTCGTTCCTCTCCTGCAGAAAGGTTTTCCGACCAATCCTTTTCATTGCATCCAGCAAAAAAAAAGGTTGTCATAAAAAGAAGTGTATATATGATGTTTTGTTTCATCTGTCTCATTTTAGCTGGAACGTTAGAAATCAATATCCTCATTATCTATATCATCGGTAATGACAATATCTATACCACCCGTGTTTATATCTGTACCGTAAAGGTAATGAATATTATAGCACTTTCCGCCCTCAACAACTTCCACCTCTATAGGAGCATGATGTGAGGTTCGTTCATCCGTATTGGTTGCCCAAAGTTCATAGAAGAAACCTCTTGTCGCAGAGAAATATCCTTTCTGTCCCTCTGATACACGAACAGAACGTCCCCCGTCTAAACCATCAGAAACGGTAAAGGTGTAACTCTTAAAGTAATCAGAAAACCTCTCGGGCATAGTTAGCGTTACTGCATAGTTGGTCATAGGGACCTGATAGTTGACATATACCGTAGCATCTTCTTCGACACTAGCTGTTGTCTCGCCCCAAAAACAAGGTTCACCCAATCCGCCATTAGCAGTCTGCCATGTATTCTGATTGCTGGTATAAGCCACAATCCTGTATTCCTTGTCTGCTGTCAGTATAATCTTAGCCGGCACATATCCTGCAGCGAAGTGCTGGGTTGCCTCAACACCTGTGGGATCTATAACATCTACATTCAGGTCTGCATCAACGGCACGAGTAGCTACCGAAGGAAGCAGTCCGTGTGAAACGGTAAGTTCCAACGTTCCAGTCTTCCTTGCAGGTGCCAGCTCCTCGTTACTGCAAGAAGTAAAGCTAAGGAGCAACATACCTATTATATATATAATGTATAGTTTTCTCATTTCTTTCCGTACTTGTAAGTAAGGTAATAAATCCAACTCTTTGTCTGACCCGAACCATAACTATTGTTGGCCTTCATGGATGTGGCATCTGCCGTTAGTGTGAAGGTTGCCGTTGACTCTATGGTTTTCCCTGTCATATAAGTGGTCTTCTCAGAGAAGTATTCGTGATCGCCGACAGATAATGTAAGCGTTGTCTGTACAGTAGCACCATTGATGCGGACCTTATAAGGGCACTCCATTACGGTTCCTGCAGGCACAGCAATACGGTGACTCTCGATATACTGAGGATTATTAACACTATTCTGTCCCAGTCGGACACGAGGTTCGCCGTTATCCGAATCATCCCATTTTAACGTACTATGCCCTGACCAACCTGCATTCTGTGATGGTGGAGCATAACGCATGGGAAGTCCTGTAATGAAGAAGTTTCCTGTAGCAGAGGCACTTCCGCCGTCGAACTTGGCATTGACTCCTATGACATGCGCAGAAAGTGATGGCGTCAGACCTGTAGCATTATCCAGAACACCTTGGTTCTTGGTACCTGTCTTTTTGCTTCCATAAGCAGTACCGTCTATTGTGCTGCTGAACTCATAGCTGAGATTCTTATAGTTTGCGCCATTGGTAATAGCCGATGAGAGGGCAAAGGAAGCCGTGGGCTGATAAATGGTGAACGCATCGCAGGCATTGGCACCATCTACATCGCCAGCAAGATATTTGGTGTATGAAGTGTAGCCACCCGTAACACTAAGCTTTAGCCTGTCAGGGCTACCAATGGTAAAGGTTCTACTACCTAAACGGCTATCTTGCTCGCCCTCCTTGACAAGATAATATGTTGCTGTATAATTACCCTTGGGAAGATAAGGCCAATCTTGAGAAGTAGAATAAACAGAAGACAATGCATTGGTTCCCTGAACGGTTCTGACCTCTGTACTACTGCTATTGGTAACAACAGCTTTCCAAGTCATACCAAAATAGCAATCCTGAAAAGCGAGATTGGTTCCCACCAGTGCACCAGAGCCATCATACTGGTGTGTTGCCGTTACCTTGGGAACAGGTAGCCAACTAAGCGGAATGGTCTCCTCCATTGTTGCCTCCTGTAAATCAACCTTTGCGATATTTACCACAGCTACATTCTCCGGATCTGGCAGAGAAAGCGTGACGATAGCATGATCAGCAGCCTGGAATGGTTTGGGAAAATTGGAGATGGAGGATAAATCCAACTCACAACTAACGGGCTTCTCCGTTCCTATAAGCACACCTGTAAACTCAAGGCCGATTGTCGTTCCAGCACGGAAGTAGGCACTAAGCTCTGGAATAGTATTTGGAATAGTAACCTTATAATCCCCTACTTTAACATTTACGCCATAAGATTTATAGAACCTACTAAAACGTTCCTGTTCCTCTGCATTCCGACCGAATCTAACGGAAAGAAGAGCATTGCCCACCTTACATGCCACATTAGCTTCTGTTACCTTATCGGTCTCCACTTTTACCTGTGTTGTACCAATATAGTAAGGTTTCTCCGTTGCAAGGACGGGATTATCTCCATAATCAGCCGTTACGGTATAAGATCCTCCAGCCAATTTGATAACCTTGTCTGAAAAGTCGCCATCATATTTTATCATGCCGTTTGCGTCTTCCACCTTGATATGGAACAAGTCAGCAGCAGGAGTCCCCAATTCACTGGGAGTGGAACGGGTAACCGTGGAGGAAAAAATATTAGCCAATGTGATATGCAAGCCTCCCTGTGCATCAGGAACGTTCAAATCATTCTGACACGACAGCATAGATGCCAAGCCAAAAAGCAGCAGCATCAAGTTGCATAATATGGTATATGTTCTTCTCATTCTATTCTTTTCTAATCAATCATATAACAACTTAAGGTTGTCAATCTTCATAAGTGATGTTTCCCCTCCCGTAAAGTAATCTCCATACTTACTGCTGGAGCAAACAACCACAATATATTTTGGCGTACGATACTTGTAATGATAAATCAACGAGATGGTTTGCGTTTTCCAATTTATTTGATCTTCACCGCTTGTAAACTGACCGTATGCAATCACATTCTCACTATTAGGATCAAAGAGGTGCAACTCACTTGGAAGTGTACGCACAATGAAGGGATATTTTATACCCTGAAATTCTTCCTCATCCTTGTCGCCAATCAAAGCAATATATACACAACAAGAATCTGGTTTTCCCCTCAGACCTTCATAAGTTGACTTGCTGATGTATCGAGAGTAGCTATCTTCCCACTTCTTGCCACCCTTGGTAATTTCTGATGTATTATAAGTATAATCAAACTGCAACTTAGTGGGGAAGCTATCAAATGGACGACCAAAACTCAAGATTCCATTCAAGTGCTCAATAGTCAGGAATGTACCAATAAAAATATTACCTGCAGCAAACTTGCTAGGAAAATGACGAGATTGCAAATTAGCATAGATGCGATCGCCCTCTGTACCCTTAGTAGTGATACTTGGTCCTACAATATTTGTGCCGCGATTGCCCGTATCCCAATAAGCAGTTCCTCCCTTAATCCAAGGATTGTAAAGCTCTTTTCCATTATTGTCAATTATATGCCAATCATCAAAACTGGAGTTTTCCATTTGAAGATTTGGCGCTGTCGTAAATGAACGAATTCCAGATGATGCACTTCCAGTAATAACCTGATATTCATAATCAGTTCCAGGTACAAGGGAAGTTATAACCGCCTCGTAACTTGTTGTTGTAAACGTAATTTTATCTGCAGTAAGAGAAACCCATGCCGTGCTACCCTTCTCACGATATTCAACAACTGGTATTGAACCATTTTGCATGTTTCCGTATATATAAGCTTTATTGGCATGAGGAAACGCATCTGCAGTTGTCTCAAGACCTTTCTCAGCATTATAAACATATACATCCCAAGAAACAGGCGTATCTGTCCATGCATAAGAAACTTGGAAGGTGCAAGGATACAGATTAAAGTCAAACGTTTGGCCCGTTGGATCTGGGTCAACCTTACCATGGACACCACCCAAGGTCATCTTCCTCACCTTTACTGTTCTGATGTCTTGATCAGGCGAAACATAGATAATAACATTATGGTTAACATCATCTATAACGGCGTTTCCAACCTGATTATCTACTTCCACTTCACGCTTAATTACCTGATGGACACGCAACGTCCAACGATAAGTCAAGTAGGTAGTGAGTAAAAAAGTTACATCTTCGGTACAATCCAAAGTTGGGCAGGCATCTCCAACAGCATAGAAAGATTTATCAGGGAAATAGGTATTTACTCCCTCTACAGCAATACTGGCACTATAATTAACTTCCACACACTTGATGCGTAAGCGACTGGGGTCAACCCTATCATCAACATATACGTCAATAGTATGATTGTCGTTATCAATAATGGCATCCGAAAAGACCAAGCCTTCCTTATCACATTGCCCCTCCACTTCAAACGCAGTAATCAACGCCTCACTTGGAGGGTAAGGTAAATCATCCTTGATGGCGCATGAACTAAGCGCTACAAGAACCGCCAGCAGATATTGAAAAAGACGAAAATTACGTAAACTCATTACAGATAAAATGTCATTCCAATGTGAATACTGAAGATGTTGAATCTAAAGTTGGCACCACCACTATGACTCTTACCATATTCATAGGTAGGCAGTTCCGTTTCTGGCTCCTGTTTTTTATATTTGCGGATCTTATAATTACTCCACTTGTAATCTACACCTAACACGCCAATAGAAGTTTCAACCGCAGCAAAATCTGTCACAAAGATACAAAGGCCTGGACTTACGCCCAACTGCACCTTATGAACCGTCTCATAAGAACCATCATAGTTATCAATCTTAGGAGGGTCGTAAACGCCCGTACTATTCATACCGTTAGCACGTGAGTAGGTAGCACGGACTTCTGCGAATGCGCCAAAAATCTTACTTCCGAAGAGTGGCATGTAGTTGCGCATGAAAAGACTCCCCTCATGCTTGTGCTCCAAGTAATAAAGGTGATCCAAATCTATACTGAGACCCTCACCTAAATTGACATCCAAGTCACCCAAATAGAAGTAGTTCCTACTGTAGTTATAACGCAGACCTACAGCAAGATTATTAGCGACAAAGTATCCTACATAAGGAGAGACTGAGAAAACATGACCCTCCATATTCAGGTTTTTCAGAATCAGGAGATTTTCGTTCTCGTTCTCCCACTCGCGATAATTAACAGTTGTACCACACATCCACATACCTTTGGGAATGAATGTGGCTTTCAACTCGCTACGATCCACACGCTGAATATGTCTTCTCTCGAGATTCTTCTCGTAATTCTCGCGTACCTTATTATATCTGACAGGTTTCTGAATCTTGCCATTAATCATCTCAGAGTACGACTGCCCGCCATCATACGTCCCAGAATTTGCGGGAGTATATTGCGCGAATACTGCTACTGGCATAAGAGCCAGCAGCAGTATCATCAGCATGTTACTATGATTCTTCCTTTGTTTGTGTATCATATTACTGTATAGAAGGTTCTCCATATTCCAAAGAGAAGTCATCAAGGTAGAGTACACTTGAATCAGACCCATAGAAGTAGTCTCCCCACTTACTTGCAGAGCAAACTATAATTATATGGGTGGGCTTCTTGGTCAACGAGTGATATACCAGAGGAATGTTGAACTCTTGCCATGCACCGTTGCTGCTTGTATTCTTGGTCATCTGACCGTAAGCAACAATTCGTGGGTCATTCTGCCAATCAATATTGGTAGTCAGTTCATATCCAGAAGCATCAGTATTTGCCACATGGAAAAGTTCCGTAACCAGTACACAGGTTATCTGGCACTCGTCAGACTCACCCTTGGCTGGAGCACCGACACCAGAAGGCTGAGTTCCCTTATTTATGCTACCAGGAGTATATGAATAGTAACCCTTCAGTGCAGATGGACGAGAGGTAAATGGAACACCCCAATCGAGTTTAGCACCCTTAATTCCGACAAGACCGATGAAATCACCTGTAAAGAGACTTGCGGCAGCCAACTTTCCTGCAGCGGAGCTTGTTGCCAACTTCGCAGAAGAATTACCACCATGCTTGAACGAAGTCTCCTGCGTGGTTACACTACCAATGTAATTAGCAGCACCAGCATTACTTGAGTTCCAAAACTTGCTATCACCCTGCTGGCCGCAGATGGCAATCTTACCATCCATATACCAATTCTCAAAGCCTGCATTGTAGATGGTGCCCATAGTCTCGGTAGTAAATGCAACCTCATTACTATTGACATTGGTATTGCCATCATTATAATTCATACGATAGGTATAATCTGTAGCAGGAGTCAGGTTTGTCAGCTTGTAAGAGTAGCTGTCATTATCACCCTTAGTGAGTGATGAAACAGGCACACTTGTCCAGTTAGCATCAGAAGCCTTCTTCCACTGAAGAGTAAGGTAAGACTCGCTAAATTCGGATGTCTTAGCTGTAACAGCACCAGTCAAATTAGCAAATGTAGTGAATGCATTAGCACCACCTGCATTGAGAGATGTTGAGCTCTGGCGTGGCACCTCGATATCAAATGTGTAAGACTGGGTAGCATCATCAACCTTAACGGTTACACCACCTACAGAACCTGCTTCTGCAATCTTATAATTAATAATGTAGTGGTCACGAGCTTTCACATCAGTAACTTCCCTTGTCATAGAATATTGCTGACCAGACTTATTCGTAACATTCAGCACAAAAGTCAAAGGAGTAACAGGGAAATAGGCCGAACTGATAGTGTTTGACAATGTAAAACGACGCATAGTTACCTCCTCATTGCTTGAGTGTATGTAACATTCTACATTAGAGAAATACGTACGGAAGCTATCGTCAAACTTCACAGAAACCTTAACATTAGCCTGAGTCAGCGTTACTGTAGCCTGAGAAAGAACCTTTGCCCTGACTGTTACAGTAGTAAAGCCAGAATAGTAAGGCGCATTCAAACCAGAATCTGAGCCATCCCATCCAGCAGAGTTTGCTGTCACGGTATAGGTTCCGGGATCAAGTGTAATATTACCCTTAAACTTGCTGTCGTTTGCTACATCCTGTGTTTCCAAGACAACATTTCCCTTGCTGTCTGTTATCTTAACTGCCAAAGTCCTTGCATTATAACTTGCAGGCAGAGGAGTCACCGCACGGGTATTCGTAGAAACATAAGTCTCAAAATCAAGCTTAAGATATCCTTTTTGCTCATCCAGCTCCTCTGCCCCATTGTTACATGAAACAGCGAATACCGAGAGACATATTATACTTAAAATGGAAAATATCTTTTTCATATCATTCTCTTCTTTGTGTGGTTTATTCAAAATATCTAAGCCAATTATTCTGTAATAGTGATCTTAACAGTACCCGTCTTAGTATTACCTTCCATATCTGTTATTGTCATAACAAAGTTGTGCGAACCTGTAAGCATACCAAGGAATGCATAGAACTGGCCTACTGGGAAGGTGTAATTCTTATCGCCCTTGGCAGGAACTGTAATCTCCTTTCCTACACTACCCAAGAAAGCAACCAGCTCTTGATTTTCAACAACCTCGCATCCATTAACAAGGTCAACATTAGGATAATCCTCTGTTACTCCCTCTAAGGCGCCAATCATATCCTCACTCGTAGAAATCACTTTTACCATAACGCTCTTCAGGCCGCTTTCAGCAGACATAACGACGTCGCCAGAAGAAGGGTCAGCTGTCATGGATGTCTCAGCTGTCAATGTTACAGGATCAGGAATAGTAAGAGTAATCTTATCATCACCACCAGGTTCGTCACCACCACCAGGATTATCACCAGGATCATCCATACTAGTCTTGTCAATTACGACAACATTGATGACCTCATTCGTTTCGGTAAATGTAACATTAGCATTAATGGAGACTGCGCTAATCTTACCGTCTGTTGACTCTGTTGGCTTGAAGTTCAAAGTCAAAGCATCACCACCAACAAAGTTTGGACGATCATCGCTGTAACTTTCATCTGCCTGATCCTTGGTCAAAGTATTACGGGCAACAACTGTACTTCCCTCCTTAGTGGTTCCACGGAAGTTTACAGTCAGTTCCTTTGCTCCTTCTTCACCAAACCACCAGTACACAGGAGTTGAAGATGTAGTATTGGTGAATGAAAGTGCAGTGCCTTCGCCATCATCTACAGTAATATTCCAAGAAGCGAACACATCTCTGAAGTCCTGATCGTAAGAAACCGAAATAGGACTGTTCTGCATCTTGCAGAGAACTTCCACAGCAGAGGTAAGACCCTTAACAACTTCCACATCCTTGGTTCCCTTATAGTATGGATATGTCATCTTCTTCTTCAAAGTACCTGGCGTATGAGATTCAACTGTGTAATTACCTACACCCATAGTGATTTTTGAAGGAACATCAGATACAGCATCCCATGCCTGAATCTGTTTGCCTTCTGCATCCTTGATAACAACTGGATAGTCATCAACTTCAGAGACAGCACGTGTCTTAGGTTGAACAAGGTCAACGCTCAGCTCTAGAGCGCCCATTTCCTTACCATTCAAATCTACATTCTCGTTGACACAAGAACTCAGAGCAACAACGCTCAGTGCACCCAAAAAGAGCGAATTCTTTATATTCTTCATGCTAAACATCGTTTCCATTGTGTAAAATCCAGAAATTAAATCCAAGTTACAGGAACTTCCCAAGTAATTTCCTTATCATTAGTACTATCATCAATTGTAATGGTCAACTTCATACCACCCTCTGTAGTGGGAATGTAGTTGGGCTTGATGGTCAACTTGTGAGCCTTGTTACGCTCCAGCGTGAAAGTGCCAGTAGCTGTACCAGTGTTGGTAGTTGAACCCTGAGGAAGATAGTCATCCTTGGTTGTCAAGCTGATGGTATATGAGATTGTCTCTGCAGTCTCATCAAGAGCAACATACCAGGGTTCAGAATCTGTTTTAGACCAAGAAATAGTCTTGCCTGCCAACTTCTTTGTACCGCCAAAAGTAACATTGTAATCGCTATAGTATGTTGCCATTGCTGCATCAAAAGCAACTGATATCTTACCACAAGTAGGAGTACAGTTGACTGTAACTGGTTTCTCCTCCTTAGCCTTAACGGTTACAACAGCCTTGCCAAACATATAGAACTCCGAACGGCTGGCATCGCGCTCAGTTCCATAAGAGGCTTCGATACGATAGCTACCGATATCAACCTTTTTGGGCAGGTTTGAATTCAACTGTGAAGCCTTACACTCGAGAATGACATTGTCATTAGCGGTGTTGATTACTTTAACATCATAATTTTGTGTGTTTTTGTAGTCTGCTTCGTTCAAAGCACGTGTCTGTTCAAAATCAGTAGAAGCGTTCAAATTCAAGACAAGGGAACCCTGCTCCTTTTGGCCATCAGAAGGCTTAAAGTCGAATTCACGCTCTGAGCATGAAGTGAAGAGTGAAACGACACTCAGTCCCATGCAAATAAAAAATTGTCTTTTTTTCATTACTTTGGTTTATGTTTTTGTTTTTGTTATTCGGACATATTTTTTCGAATGCAAAAGTATCCCAAAGAATCCAAACGGGCATTTAATTATGGTAGTAATTTTCTTAATATCGGTACGCAAAGACCAATTACGGTAGGAAAAGCAGCAAATTGTGGTACAAAACAACATAACAAAAAACACTAACGTTAATCTACATATCAACAAAATAAAGCGGTAAAATGGCAATTTCTGACAATTTCAAAAGAGCTATTGCTAATTTCAAAAGAAGAAAAACGAGAATTGCAAGACATTGTAGGCGCGAAAGGAGTCAAAGAACCATAGATTAGCAATAAGAAAAGGTCTTTATGTTGGCAAAGAAAAAAAATCCCTACTTCTTCTTAGCTTTGCTGTATTGCTCAACAGTCATTTTCTGAACAACAACGTCATCCATCGGACGATCATTCTTATCCGTTGGAATAGTCAAAATCTGTTTCACCACATCCATCCCCTCTATAACCTCACCAAAAACTGTATATTGACCATCCAAATGCGGAGTTCCTCCGCGCATCTGATAATCATCCGAAATCTGAGAAGTAAGTTCAATCCCCTTTTCGCTTAACATAGAACGAACTTTCTTAATATCGGCAGGGGTCTGTTTTTTCCCATACACAATATAAAACTGGCTGCCACTACTGCGCTGCTCGGGATTAACGTCGTCAGATTCCCTGGCTGCTGCCAAAGCTCCACGCCAATGATATATATAAGGAAGACAAAACTCAGCAGGAATAGTATAATCAGGACCACCTTCGCCAAGAAGTTGACCCTTTACAGCACTCCGAGAGTCAGGATCTCCACCCTGAATCATAAAATCCTTAATACACCTATGAAAAAGTGTCCCATCATAGTAGCCTTCCGAAGCCAACTTCAAGAAATTGTCACGATGCAAAGGTGTCTCGTCAAACAAAGCTACGCGAACCACACCACAACTGGTTTCAATACGTACAATAGCGCGTTTTTCTTTCTTCTTTGCCTGAGCAGGAAGAGCAAACAGAGAAAGAAGTAAAACCAATACAAAAAGAATCCTATTTTTCAGCATATTTTTGATGTTTTGTACAAAAATACGGATTTTTTCCCCACCAGACAAGAAAAAAGAGATAAAAATATCAAGCAAGTACAAGAATTACCAAGAAGAATAAAAATAATCCATTTCATCGGCATTTTTTTTATCACTCCTGTCAATTCAGGACAGAAACCACAAAGCGCACAAAAAGATTGTTGAAAAAATATTCCGGAAATTTGTGGGGAATTGTGGGGAATTTTATTATCTTTGCACCAAGAATTAATATAATTAAGTACACGCAATGAGATTTACCGGCAATATAGATGCCAAAGTAGATGAAAAGGGACGCGTTTTTGTTCCAAGCAGCTTCCGCAAGATTCTTCAGAAGGAAGAAGAGCAGGGGCTGATTTTGCGTCGTGACATTTTCCAGCGCTGCCTGATTCTATACCCCTTGCAGGTATGGGATGAGCAAGTCAACGCCATTACTGCACGCACAAATATGTTCGACAGGAATGGACGAAATGCACTCAGGCAGTTTGTCGCTGGCGCTGAAGCAGTTTCTCTAGACAGCGGAGGAAGAATACTCATCCCCAAACGCTACCTCGAAGAAGCCTGCATCAAGAACGACGTGCGATTTATTGGCGTAGATAACACTATTGAAATCTGGAACAAGCAAGACGCAGAGGCAATGCTCAGTCAGCCTGACACTTTGGCTGATAGCTTGGAAGAGATGATGAACGCACCACAAGAGTGCAAATAGAGAATTACTGATTATGGCGAACGAGGTTTATCATATTCCTGTACTGCTGATGGAGACAGTAGATGGGCTTGACATCAAGCCCGACGGGACTTATGTTGACCTTACGTTTGGAGGAGGCGGGCACAGCAAGGAAATCCTGAGCCGTCTGGGAAAGAACGGACACCTGTACAGCTTCGATCAGGACCTTGACGCTCAAAAGAACGCCCAGCCCTTGGAAGAGGCATACGGAAAGGACTTTACATTCGTCAGAAGTAACTTCCGATTCCTGAAGAACTGGATGCAGTATTACGATGTAGAGAAGGTTGACGGAATTCTTGCCGATTTAGGCGTAAGCAGCCATCATCTGGACGATGGAGAACGAGGTTTCAGCTTCCGATATGACGCTCAACTGGACATGAGAATGAACCAGACGGCGAAGTTGAAAGCAAGCGATGTACTGAAGAACTACTCTGAGGAGCAGCTGGCAGATGTTTTCTATTTGTATGGAGAACTGAAAAACAGCAGAAAGCTAGCTTCTGTCATCGTTAAAGCAAGAGCCACAGCTGAGATGGAGACAACAGGCCAATTGGCTGAGATTCTAAAGCCTTGCCTTGGGTATGACAGAGAGAAGAAAGATCTGGCCCGTGTCTTTCAGGCCTTACGAATAGAGGTTAACGGAGAAATGTCTGCACTCAGACAGATGCTGACCTCGGCTGTAGAGACATTAAGTCCAGGTGGAAGGATTTCCATTCTTACTTACCACTCATTGGAAGACAGGATGGTAAAGAATATCATCAAGTCTGGAAACGTAGAAGGAAAAACAGAAACAGACCTCTTTGGACAAAGCAAAGCGCCCTTGAAGGCTGTCAACAGGAGTGTGATTACAGCATCTGCAGAAGAGGTACAGATGAACCCTCGTAGCAGATCGGCAAAACTTAGAATCGGAGAAAAATGGCAGAGATGACAGAAAACATACAAGAGGAATTGGAGAAGAATGAGACGCTCACTCCAGAGGACCAGGAACAAAGCAGCAAGAGTAAAATCCTGAATGCGCTGGTCAACGAGGAGGACGACAGCGACAAGAAGGATATGGAACATCTGAAGGATGTTCTGCATGCACTGAGTATCAATGGTTTATGGTTCAAGAAACAACTCGGAGTATTAGCACTAATCGTTCTAGGCATCATCATCTACATTTCAAATCGCTACCAAGCTCAGACAGAGATGATTGAAGAGGACAAACTGCATGAGGAACTACAAGACTGGAAATACAGGAGTATGACAAGAAACAGCGAGTTGACATTACGCTGCCGCCAAAGCCAATTAGAAGAACAGCTGAAAGCAATGGGCGACAGCACTCTCTGCTCTAGCAACGAACCTGTCTATGAACTTACAAACGATTAAAAAGACGAATGAAGTCAACAAAAAACGATAGTTCAATAGGTCGATTTCGCATCATCCTCGCGTTGATTGCGATAATTGCCGTATATATTCTGGGTACAGCCCTGCACACCATGCTGCCACCACAAAGCAATTACTGGGAGCAAGTGGACAAGCGCTTTACCACAGAGAACATCCCCATACCCGCCAACAGAGGTAACATCCTCTCTGCTGACGGGCAAGTCCTGTCTGGCTCCATTCCAGTATATCGCTTGTACATGGACTTCAAAGTGTTTGATCCTGATTCTGCCAGCCAAAAGAAAATCGAACTGTGGAGAGATTCCGCCTTCGATGCAGATTTGGACAGCATTTCTGTAGGTTTGGCAAAAATATTCCAGAATCATGATGCTGCATGGTTCAGAAATCATTTGCTCAAAGGAAAGCAACGCGGAAGATTTGCTTGGAACATCTGCCCAGGAAAACTTGCCACATACATTCAATACAAGGAGTGCAAGAAACTTCCCATGCTAAGAGAGAGCACCAACAAAAGTGGATTTCATGCTGAAGAGATTATGCAACGCAAAAAGCCCTACGGAATGTTAGCATCCAGAACTTTAGGCGATTTGTATGCAGACTCCAGCGCTCAGGCAAAGTGCGGACTGGAACTGAGTTTCGACAGCATCCTGAGAGGAAAGCCAGGGACATCCCATTCATCAAAAGTCCTGAACAAACGAATCAGATTTGTAGATATGCCGCCAGAGAACGGCAACGACCTGTTAACTACAATTGACATTAACATTCAGGACATGGCCGACAGAGCCTTACGCAACAAGCTTAAAGAAGTTGGCGGTGAGATTGGAATGGCTGTAGTAATGGAAGTGAAGACAGGCGATGTGAAAGCCATTGTCAACCTTACCAGAATGTCCGATGGAGAATATTATGAATGCAAGAACAATGCCGTGAGCGACCTGATGGAACCAGGCTCCACCTTTAAGACGGCAAGTATCATGGTGGCTCTGGACGACGGTAAAATAAATAAGAACACGCGCGTAGAAACAGGAAGCGGAATTTATCTGATGCACGGACGCCAGATGAAAGACCACAACTGGCGTAAAGGAGGTTACGGAGAACTGACTGTTACACAAGTCTTGGAATACAGTTCTAACATTGGAGTCAGCAGACTGATAGATGAAGCTTACAAAGATGATCCAGACAGATACGTTCGTGGTCTTAACAAACTGGGCGTAGGACTCCCGCTGAACCTTCCCTTCGTAGGAAAAGGAGAGCCTCGCGTTCGTCATCCCAAAAAACAAGGCAGGTTCTGGCTTAATTGGAGTAACACAGCCCTCCCATGGATGAGTATCGGATATGAGACGATGCTTCCGCCTATTGCTACCTTGGCATTTTATAATGGTATCGCAAACGGAGGCAAAATGATTAAGCCACGATTCGTTACTGCAGAACTGAAAGACGGACAGGTGGTTCGAGAATTCCCCACAGAGGTCATCAAGGAACATATGTGCAAGCCAAGCACATTGGCAGATATTCAGGAGATTCTGGAAAAGGTGGTAAGTGAAGGTCTGGGTAAAAAAGCTGGCAATAACGGCAAATACTTTAAGGTAAGCGGAAAGACAGGAACCGCCCAGATTGCCTCGGCAGGTGGCGGTGGCTACCATAGCGGCATTACAAGATACATGGTCAGCTTCTGTGGATATTTCCCCAGCGAAGCTCCGAAATACAGTTGTATCGTATGTATTGTAAAGACAGGTCTGCCTGCATCTGGAGGTGGCCAGTGTGGTCCCGTATTTAGCGAAATATCACAGTACATCATGTCAAAGGGAAAAAGCCATGACGCGCAGGAAATCAGCGATTCCAACTCGGTATATATACCAACTTCCGTACGAGGTCAGGAAAGAAAATCAAACCAAGTAATGGAAGAGTTAGGTATCAGAAAACAGTTGGAAGCCAAAACAGATTCCATACCCGAAAACAAGGTTCCAGACGTCACAGGTATGGGAGCAAGAGATGCTGTATTTGAGCTTCAGAAACGAGGCTTGAAGGTAGCTTTACGTGGCAAGGGCCGTGTAAAAAGCCAGAATATCCCTGCAGGCACTATCGCCGAAAGAGGGAAAACGATAACAATACAATTAGAACAAATCTCGAAATAAAACATACAATTATGAAATTAGCAGAATTAATAAATGTATGCAGCCCTACAAAAATTGTGGGTGAAACTGAAATAGAAGTATCAGGGATTGAGATAGACTCTCGCCTAATAAAGAGCGGAAATATGTTCGTAGCTATGCGAGGAACACAAGTTGACGGACACACATATATTGCCAAGGCCATAGAACTTGGCGCAAAAACTATTGTCTGTGAGGAGTTGCCCGCTGCAATCCAAAACGGAGTAACTTATATTCAATATAATAAGACAGACGATGTCGTAGGCCCCTTAGCAACGACGTTCTTTGGCAATCCTACAAGCAAGATGAAACTGATTGGCGTGACAGGAACCAATGGTAAGACAACCATTGCTACTGTCTTATATAATATGTTTAGGAGAATGGGGCACAAATGCGGTCTGTGCAGCACCGTCTGCAACTATATAGACGGCGAGGCAGTCCCAACGGAATGCACAACTCCCGACCCTATTACGCTAAACAGGCTACTCGGACAAATGGCAGACGCTGGATGCGAATATGCCTTTATGGAAGTCAGCAGTCATAGTGTAGCTCAGAAGAGAATTGGCGGTTTGAAGTTTGCTGGAGGTATCTTCACAAACCTCACTCGTGACCATCTAGATTACCACAAGACTTTCGAGAACTACAGAGATGCAAAGAAAGGCTTCTTTGATGCATTACCCAAAGGTGCTTTTGCCATCACAAATGCAGATGACAAGAATGGAAGCATAATGGTTCAAAACACAAAAGCCAAAGTTAAGACCTATTCAACACGTACAACAGCAGATTTCAAGGCAAAAATCCTAGAAGAAAGTTTCGAAGGAATGAACCTGGAAATTAACGGTCAGGAAGTTTGCGTACAGTTTGTAGGACGCTTTAATGTCAGCAATCTGCTTGCCATATATGGAGCAGCCATCATGATGGGTGCAGAACCAAGGGAAACATTAATTCACCTGAGTGCCATGAAGCCTGTAAACGGCAGGTTTGAAGCCATCCGTTCCAAGAATGGCGTTACAGCCATCGTGGACTATGCCCATACACCTGATGCGCTAAAGAACGTATTGGATACAATCAATGAGGTGCTGAAACACAGAGGTCAATGCTGGACAGTTTGTGGAGCAGGCGGTAACAGAGACAAGGGAAAACGCCCCCTGATGGCACAAGAAGCCGTTAAAAACAGCGACCGGGTTATCATTACCAGCGACAACCCAAGATTTGAAGACCCTCAGGAGATTATCAATGATATGCTTGCAGGCTTGACAGAAAAGCAGCGCCAGGGAGTACTATCCATCGTGGACAGAAGAGAAGCCATTCGTACTGCATGTATAATGGCACAGCCTGGAGATGTTATTCTTGTGGCAGGAAAAGGTCATGAAGATTACCAGATCATTCAAGGTGTAAAACATCATTTTGACGATCACGAAATAATACAGGAAGCCTTTGGCTTAGTTCAAAACATTACAACCCTTAATTCATAACTATCAAAAATAAATCGCAAACCGATATATGTTATACTACTTGTTCAGATACTTAGGCGAATACGGAGTAAGTGGCGCTCACCTCTGGTCATATATTTCTTTCCGTGCACTACTAACATTAGTGCTCTCATTAATCATTTCTGTATGGTTTGGAGAGTATTTCATCAAATGGATGAAGCGACGTGGCATCAACGAGGCACAGCGCAATGCAAGCATTGACCCTTATGGGGTGGAAAAGAAAGGCGTTCCCACCATGGGTGGCCTGATTATCATCATTGCAACCATAGTACCTTGTCTGCTTTTAGGAAGATTACGTAACATTTATATGTTGCTGATGATTCTAACTACTCTTTGGTTAGGTGCTCTTGGATTCGCAGATGATTACATCAAGATGAAAGTAACGAAGGACGGTTTGCGTCCATTATATAAACTGGTTGGTCAAGCCGTACTGGGACTTATCATCGGACTTGTCTTATGGCAGAGTCCGGATGCTGTAGTACGCGAAAATGTAAAGGCAGAGGTTCAAAATCCAACGGAAGAAGTAATATACAAAGAGGAAGCTGTAAAGAGTACAATAACCACCATTCCATTTGTAAAGAACAACAACCTGCAATATAGCAACATGTTCCGTTTTTTAGGAAAATACCGTACTGCTGCAGGCTGGATATTCTTTGTATTCATGACTACCTTTGTAGTGATGGCAGTGAGCAACGGATGCAATCTGAACGATGGAATGGACGGCATGTGTGCAGGTAACTCTGCAATCATTGGAGTAGCTTTAGCTATATTGGCTTACGTAAGCAGCCATATAGTGATGGCAGGCTATCTGAACATCATGTTTATTCCAGGAAGCGAAGAAATGGTAATCTTCCTGTTGGCATTTGTAGGAGCATTGGTCGGCTTTTTATGGTACAATGCATACCCAGCACAAATATTCATGGGTGACACAGGAAGTCTGGCTATTGGCGGAATTATAGCCGTTGCGGCCATTATCATACACAAGGAATTGCTTATTCCCATTCTCTGCTTCATATTTTTCATGGAAAGTGTCAGCGTTTTGCTTCAGACTTACTATGCAAAGATGGGTAATAAGAGAGGGCAGAAATGGCGTGTCTTTAAACGCGCTCCCATACATGATACTTTCAGAGTAGCACCTGGTCAGCTACCCTCTGATTTTAAGGTTCTACTGAATTGGCCCAAGGGATGCTGGTTGGAATCAAAAATAACTGTCCGTTTCTGGATAGTAACCATTATACTTGCAACACTTACCATAGTGACATTAAAGATAAGATAAGAAGATGAAAGATAGAATAGTTGTTTTAGGTGCAGCCGAAAGTGGCGTAGGTGCAGCCGTACTGGCACAGAAGAAAGGTTTCGAGGTTTTTGTCAGCGACATGGGCACCATCAAACCAGAATACAAAAGTATGCTGGAGCAATACGCTATTGAATGGGAGGAGGGCCATCATACAGAGGAAAAAATCTTGAATGCAAAGGAAATAATCAAGAGCCCTGGTATTCCAGAGAACGCTCCCATGATTGTCAAAGTCAAAAAGGCCGGCATTCCCATCATCAACGAAATTGAGTTTGCCGGACGCTATACCCATGCCAAGATGATCTGCATTACAGGCTCTAACGGTAAAACAACTACAACAAGTCTCATCTATCATATTTTCAAGAACGCTGGTTATAACGTTGGATTGGCTGGAAACATAGGAAGAAGTTTGGCACTTCAGATTGCAGAAGGCAAAGAATATGATTATTATATCATTGAGTTGAGTAGTTTCCAACTCGACAATATGTATAAATTCCGTGCAAACATTGCTGTCCTGCTAAACATCACCCCCGACCATCTGGACCGATACAACAATAGCATGCAGGAATATACGGATGCTAAGATGCGTATTCTACAGAACCAGACAGAAGAAGATGCATTCGTATATTGGGCAGACGATCCAATTATAACAAAGGAGCTGAAAAAATACGGCATCAAATCTCAGTTGTGCCCCTTCAGTATTCTCAAGAAAAATGGAATGATAGGTTACATCAACGACGGACATTACGTAATTGAACGCCCCACTCCGTTCAATATGGAACAAGAAAGCCTAAGTTTACATGGTAAGCATAACATGTACAACAGCCTGGCTGCCGGAATTGCCGCGCACCTGAGCGGCATTAAGGATGACGCTCTGAAAAAGAGTCTGGGAGACTTTGAGGGCGTAGAGCACAGACTTGAGAAAGTAGCCCGCGTTGGAGGTGTACAATACATCAACGATTCGAAAGCAACAAATGTAGACGCCTGCTGGTATGCACTTGAGAGTATGACAACACCCACCATCCTTATTATTGGTGGAAAAGATAAAGGTAACGACTACAATGCCATCAAAGACTTGGTTAAGAAAAAATGCGCCGGTTTGGTGTTCCTGGGTGCCGACAACTCAAAGTTGCACAACTTTTTCGACGGAATGGGAATTCCCACAGCAGACACGCATAGTATGAAAGACTGCGTAGCAGAATGCGTAAAGATGGCTAAACCCGGTTATACCGTGCTACTGAGTCCCTGTTGTGCAAGTTTCGACCTCTTCAAAAATATGGAGGACCGAGGTGAGCAATTCAAAGAATTGGTTAGAGCGTTATAAAAAAGAATTTATTAAAAAGAAGAATAAACAAAGACAGCGAGACAAAAGGATATGACACTGAGCAATCTGAAAGAGAAAAGTTGGATGCAAGGCGACATGGTAATATGGATGGTATTCCTATTCCTGTGCATGATATCTGTAATTGAGGTGTATAGCGCGACAAGCACTATGACCTATTCCAACGGGCACTATTGGGATCCTGTATTACGTCATAGTGCATTCTTAGGGATTGGAATAGTCTTTGCATGGCTCATAACACAGATTTCTTGCAATTGGTTCAAACTGGGTTCTCTTGTCGTATTAGCTATATCCATACTGTTACTCATTGTCGTTCTTTTCACTACTAAGATTAACGGTGGAGCACGTTGGCTGGAAATAGGAAAGATATCATTCCAGCCTTCTGAATTGGCCAAGATGGGACTAATTGGCTTCACAGCTTTTGTTCTCTCAACATCAAGAGACGAAAAAGGAGCCTCTAAGATTGGTACTAAATGGGTTTTAGGAGTAACTGGATTTGTTTTACTACTCATCGCCACAGAGAACCTCTCTACAGCGGGCATCATAGGTATAACAATATTTGGCATATTGTTCTATGCCCAAGCGCCCAAGAAATATCTTGCAATAATCGTAGGACTGGTCTTAGCAGGTATCGTATTAGGAGGAACAACCATTTATACCCTATCCAAGTCTGAAGAAACAATGGAGAAGATGGCTCAGGGACCTCTTCACCGTATCCCCACATGGGTACATCGTCTTACCACACATAGTGAAGTACCAGAAGACCCCAAGAATTACCCATTAACAGAAAACATACAGGTTACGCACGCAAACATTGCCATTGGAACATGCGGTATTATAGGAAAAGGGCCAGGGAACTCTGTACAACGCGACTACCTTCCTCAGGCATATTCAGATTTCATCTATGCTATCATCATTGAAGAAACTGGAGTTTTTGGCCTATTTGGTGTAATGTTCCTATACCTACTATTGATGTGGCAATCCATGAAGATTGCAAGTAGATGCAAATCCCGATTCCCATCGTATCTGGTTATGGGTCTTGCGCTAATGATAGTGATACAAGCCATGGTAAACATGGCTGTAGCGACGGGTGCATTTCCTGTCACCGGCCAACCGCTTCCACTAATCAGCCGAGGCGGAACCAGTACGTTCGTGAATTGTGCATACTTTGGTATGATACTGAGTGTTAGCAGAACAGCAAAAAGAAAAGAAGAATATTCTATATAATATAATAAGGTATATGGAAGATTTGAGAGTCATCATAAGCGGAGGAGGAACAGGAGGACATATCTTTCCTGCTATCAGTATTGCAAATGCACTAAAGGAATTGTGCCCAAAGGCAGAAATTCTATTCGTTGGTGCAGAAGGAAGAATGGAAATGCAAAAAGTTCCTGCTGCCGGCTACAAAATAGTTGGACTACCCGTCAGAGGTTTACTACGGCCCCTGTGGAAACCTGGCAATATAGGTGTATTGTGGGATTTTATGCGAAGCAAAAAGGCTATCAAGAAAACCATACGTCAGTTTAAGCCGCATGTAGCGGTAGGAGTAGGCGGATATGCAAGTTCTGCCACGCTCAATGCAGCATATGAGTTAGGCATCCCATGTCTGATTCAGGAACAGAACAGCTTTGCCGGATTAACAAACAAAACGCTTGCAAAAAAAGCTAGTAAGATTTGTGTAGCCTATGAGGGTATGGAGCGTTTCTTCCCCCAAGACAAAATAATGCTAACAGGTAATCCTGTCAGACAAAATCTTGTAAACAAGAACATAACAAGAGAAGACGCAGCAAACGAGTTCAAATTCAAGGTAGATATGCCCACCATACTCCTTGTCGGAGGAAGTCTGGGTGCAAAAACCTTGAATGAAAGTGTACTGCAAAATCTTGATAAAATAGCAGATGCCCCTGTACAATTTATATGGCAAACTGGAGGTTATTACAAAGAGGAAATAGCCAATGAATTGAAAGGGAAAAACGTGCCTAATAATCTGTATATAACAGATTTTATAGGACGCATGGACATGGCATACCGACTGGCAGACCTTGTGATAAGCAGGGCTGGAGCCAGCAGTATCAGCGAACTATGTCTGTTGGGGAAACCAAGTATTCTGGTACCGAGTCCAAATGTGGCAGAGGACCATCAGACTCACAATGCCATGGCACTGGTAAACAAAGAAGCTGCCCTGTATGTCAAGGATATGAATGCTGTAGCAGAGCTAATTCCATTGGCGCTGACAACAGTTGTGGATGCAGACAAGTTGAAGACTCTGGGCGAGAATGCCTATAAAATGGCATATAAGGATTCTGCACGTATTATTGCAGAAGAGGTTTTGAAATTAGCAAAAAAATAAAGAATATGAATCTAAACGACATAAAATCAGTATATTTCGTCGGCATAGGCGGCATAGGAATGAGTGCCATTGCCAGATATTTCCTACATAAAGGGTTGATTGTGGGCGGATATGATAAAACTCCAAGCGACCTAACAAAGAAACTTCAGGAAGAAGGTGCATCTATTCATTATACAGAAGATGTTGAGCAGATACCTGACGAATGCAAAGAGTCATCCTCAACACTTATTATCTATACACCAGCCATACCTGCAGAACACGAGGAAATGGCATACTTCCGACAGAACGGTTTTGAGATACAGAAACGAGCACAGGTCTTAGGAACCCTTACACGTTCACTGAAGGGACTCTGTGTAGCAGGAACCCATGGAAAGACTACAACAAGTAGCATGGCAGCACATTTACTACATCAGAGCCACATTGACTGTAATGCTTTCTTGGGTGGAATCACCAAGAACTATGGTACGAACTATATCATCAGCAAAGACAGTCCCTATGTGGTAATAGAGGCTGACGAATTCGACCGTAGTTTCCATTGGCTAACTCCTTATGCCAGCGTTATTACAGCAACAGATGCAGATCATCTAGATATCTATGGCACTGAAGAAGCTTATTTAGAGAGCTTCAGCAAATACAGCAGCCTCATCCAGTCTGGCGGTTTCTTGATTTTGCATACAGGATTAAAGATGAAGCCTTGCGTACAGGAGGGTGTCACCACCTATACTTATAGCCGCGAAGAAGGTGATTTTCACGCAGAAAACGTAAAGATTGGCAACGGAGAAATTTCTTTTAATCTGATATCGCCACTTGGTAATATAAAGAATATAAAGCTTGGCGTCCCTGTTACAGTAAATATTGAGAATGGAATCGCAGCCATGGCACTTGCACAAATAGCAGGTGCAAACGAGGAAGAGATTCGAAAAGGAATGGAATCTTTCGGAGGTGTAGATCGCAGGTTCGATTTTCGCCTTAGAACAGATAAAATGGTATATCTCAGTGACTATGCTCACCATCCAGAAGAGATCCGCCAAAGTTTGCTTAGTATCAAGCAACTGTATGAAGGAAGGAAGATTAAAGTCATCTTCCAACCTCATTTATACACACGAACAAGAGATTTCTATCGTGATTTTGCTAATGCTCTATCCTTGCTGGATGATGTTACCATCGTAGATATCTATCCAGCAAGAGAAGCGCCCATCCCAGGCGTGACCAGTGCACTTATTTATGACAATCTGCGCTCCGGAATAAAGAAACAAATGTGCAAGAAGGAAGAGATTTGCGACATTGTTCGTCAAGGAGGATTTGATGTTCTCGTAACATTAGGGGCGGGAGATATCGAAAATTACGCCGACCAAATAACAGAAATACTTAAACCACAATCATGAAGATTGCACTCAAAATGATACTCCTCCTATTGGTTGCAGGCTATCTGATCTTTGCAATTGTAAGGTTCTCCCAACGCACGGAGGAACGCGTTTGTGAGGCCGTAGATATACAAATAGAGGATAGTTTGGAAGGTGGATTCGTGACCGCGGATTACATACATAACATTCTAACCAAGAATAAGGTCTTTGCAGAGGGGCAAAAGCTAAGCAGCATAGACATACAAGGGCTGGAGGAAAAACTCCAAAAAGACCCCTATATTGATAGCGCAAGATGCTACTGCTCTGCAGCAAGCCATTTATGTATTCAAATATTCCCACAACGACCCATTCTCCACATTGCACAAAATAACGGAGAGAACTATTATCTTGACGGGAGCGGCACCATCATGCCAATAGAAAATATGAACATAGACCTCTGTGTAGCAACAGGTAACATCACCAAAGACTACGCAAAGAAAAACCTTATAGAATTGGCCAAGTACATACATAAAGATGATTTTTGGGACAAACAAATAGAGCAGATTCATGTGACAGACAACCATGAGATAGAGCTATACCCAAGGGTTGGAGAACATGTTATTATATTAGGAACAGTAGAAAACTTCAAAAAGAAACTTGATAAATTGATGATTTTTTATAAAAACGGCCTTAGTAAGACAGGATGGAACAAATACTCCATTATTAACTTGTCATTTGACGGACAGATTGTATGTACCAAGAAAAATAACACAAAAAAAATATAGACTATGGGAGCAGAAAAGGACATTATCGTTGCCGTGGAACTAGGTTCCACCGCCATTAGGGGCATTGCTGGTAAAAGGGAGCCAGATGGCACTATGCGAATCTTGGCTATTTCACAAGAAGAAACCAATGACTCCATCAGGAAAGGACTCGTTGATAATATCGACAAAACTACGCAAGCTATATCGCATGTTGTGAAGAAAATCAATGATGAATTGGGTATATCCACAACACGAATATTTGTGGGACTCTCTGGCCAATCTCTGAGAACAATGGAAAACAAAGTTCCATATCAGTTCGCAGAGAAAACGCTTATAGACAACAAGATAATAGATCAGCTTAAGGAAATAAATAACAATGTAATATATCCGCAAGCTAAAATCCATGATGTAATTCCTCAGGAATACAAAATAGGAAATCGCTATGTTCAGGATCCTGTTGGCATGCAATGCGAACATATAGAAGCACGTTTCGTTAACGTTGTCGCCCGTAATGGCGTAAGCGAGAATATCGAACGTTGCGTAAAGAATGCGGGACTTGAGGTGGCCGACCTACTTATCTCACCCATATGTCTGGCAGACTGTTTACTCAATGCCAATGAGAAACGCTCAGGATGCGCTTTAGTGGATATTGGAGCAGACACAACTACCATCTCTGTTTATTACTCCAATATACTCCGACATCTTGTCGTAATCCCCTTAGGTGGCAGCAATGTTACCACGGACATCAGTACAAAGAGTATAGAACTAGGAGAAGCCGAACAACTTAAATTAAAATATGGAACGGCATGGCATGAGAACGAGGAAGAACCCAACAAGAACAAGATTCAGATAAGTTTTGACCGTACTATCACAGAAGGTGAGCTCTCAAATATCACAGAAGCCAGATACGAAGAAATTATCGTTAATATCTGGGCGCATATTAAGCAATACAATGACAAACTGCTATCCGGAATACTGTTGACAGGTGGTACAAGCAAAGCAAAGAATCTTATTAAGGCAATTACAGAATACTCGCAAACAGACAAGCAGATTCGACTTGCCAAAGGATTGCCGTTTAATATCAGTCTGGCTCCCAATATTTACATCCCAGAGGATAGCAACCTATATAGTCTTATGGCACTTTTACTCAAGGGAGACCAAAACTGTGTAGGACAGGCTACTGTTACACCTGAGGTTCCACCAACATCTACAACACAAGAAAAAGAGGAATCAACGGAAAACATCACTTCCCAAAAGGACGAAACAGTTGTAGAAGGTTTAGAAACAACAATAGAAGAGGAAACTGAGAAAAAAGAAAAACCGAAAAAGGATGGCGGCATAAAAAAGAGGATAAGCAATGTATTTAGCGAAATAAAGAAGATGCTGACCGACCCTGAGGATGAAGAGATAACTGACTAAAATTAACGGAAAAAGAAAGAGTATTATGGCAGACAATATGAATTTCAACCAAGGAGGCATTTCTTTTAACTTCGAGTCAAAAGCATCACAAAGCATCATCAAGGTCATTGGTGTTGGCGGTGGTGGTGGTAATGCCGTTAATCACATGTATCGTGAAGGTATACATGATGTTACCTACGTGTTATGTAATACCGACAAGAAAGCTTTAAGCGACTCTCCCATACCCAACCATCTCCAGTTAGGAAAAGATGGACTAGGAGCAGGAAACCGTCCTGAGAAGGCAAGACAGGCCGCACTGGAAAGCATGGACGAGATTAAAGAAATGCTCAGTGACGGTACCCGTATGGTATTTATCACTGCGGGAATGGGTGGAGGAACTGGAACTGGCGCTGCTCCTATCATAGCACAATGTGCTAAAGACGCAGGTATCCTTACCGTCGGAATTGTAACCATACCCTTCAAATTCGAAGGCAACAAAAAAATCAATCAGGCGTTGGATGGCGTAGAAGAAATATCTAAGCATGTTGATGCATTGCTAGTTATTAACAACGAACGATTACGCGAAATTTACCCAGAACTAACCGTACTGACAGCTTTCGCAAAAGCCGATGACACCCTCAGCATTGCTGCAAAGAGCATTGCAGAGATTATCACTATGCATGGTATCATGAACCTCGACTTCCAGGATGTAACAACCGTTCTGAAAGATGGTGGAGTTGCAATCATGAGTACAGGATACGGAGAAGGCGAGAATCGTGTTACGAAGGCCATCAATGAAGCTTTGAATAGTCCTTTGCTGAACAATAACGACATTTTCAATTCAAAGAAGGTACTTCTAAACATCAACTTCTGTAGCGATAAGGAAGACGAAAGCCTTATGATGGAAGAGATTAATGAAGTACATGAATTTATGAGTAAGTTCCGCGAAGACGTAGAAACGAAATGGGGCTTGGCTACAGACAGTTCATTAGGTAACAAAGTTAAAATAACGTTGCTCGCTACCGGGTTCGGGCTTCAGAATGTTCCAGGTATTACAGAGATGTCTGAACAGCAATCCCGTGAAAAAGCCGCTCTTGAACAGGAAGAGAAGCAGAAAGAGGGAGAACGTATGGAAATATACTACGGCAGCGACAAGTCATCTCCCCGCCGTCGTCGCTACGTTCACATCTTCAGAGACGACGAACTTGATAATGACGATATCATCTCAATGGTAGAAACATTACCCACTTATCGTCGTACAAAAGATGACCTGAATAAATTATCTTCCATAAAATCAACCAACAGACCCATAGAGAGCACGCCTACGCCTGAATCTGAAACGGAATCAGATGGCATTTTGACATTTAATTTTTAATACGGAACAATCTCTAAGAAAACACTGTTCGCAGCACATCCAAGGACTTTAATTCAGGAATTTCTGGGATGTGCATGCGATAATAATCTACTAATGCATCCAGTATTCTCGCCCTTTGCTGGCGGTTGAATCTGAAAAGATGAATTGTAGAATAGTCCATCCTCAACAAACGAGGAAGGAAAACTGATTCTTCAGAACTCAGATATTGCCCGTGTGCAGGAAGCGAATTTATCATCACAGCATCCCTCATATCAAATACCATTCCCTGCTCGTACTCTCTAACATTAGGCCAGAAACCTAAAAAACGGGTTAGGTGAAGTAAGAATACAAGATGAAAATTTGCTACTCCATTTTCAGACCGATCGAGCCATTGGAGACTATTGTACAGATACTGGAATAACGGAGGGTTTTCCATCTCGTGCTTTAAAGCATGGTATAAAATCTCAGATAGAAATAGAGCCAACGTTCCTTTTACATGATCATATGGTAATGAATCGTAAGAAATGTGTAGTCTCATATCACTTATCCGTTGTAAAGTCTGAGAAGGTCTAAAGTCAAAATCAATCTCCAATATATTTAACGGACGCAGAAGCAACGTTTTAACATTACCTCGTTTCTGCTTGGGTGTCTTAACTATAAAACCAACATTCCCATGCTGTTGTGTGTAGATATTTACAATAACGTTATCATCATTATATCTTATCTGATGTAGCACAACCCCTAACGTTCGTTCCAACATGTTCTCAATACTTCATTTAGTCTTGTAAAGTTACAAAAAAGTATGGTTTTACCCATGCATTCCCTCATTTTTACAACATAAAAGACATTTTTCTTCAAAAATATTTTGTTGGTCAACGAAAAAGAACTACCTTTGCAACCGCAATTGAGGAAACTCCCTCGAAAGCACAGGCTAAAAAGCCGAAGGTTCGGTCCCTTCGTCTATCGGTTAGGACGAGAGATTTTCATTCTCTAAAGAGGAGTTCGACTCTCCTAGGGACTACAAAAAACAAAAGAAAATAAAGAAAGTTCAAAATGGCTAATCACAAATCATCAGTCAAGAGAATCCGTCAGGAGGAGAAAAGAAGACTCCACAACAGATATTACGCCAAAACAATGCGTAATGCTGTACGCAAGTTGCGTGCAACCACAGACAAGGCTGCAGCTATCGAATTGTTCCCAAGCGTCCAGAAAGCTTTGGACAAGTTGGCTAAGGTAAATATTATTCACAAGAATAAGGCTGCAAACCTAAAGTCTAAGCTGGCTCGTCATATTCAGAAGCTAGCATAATTGCACTCTATTTGTCATAGCGGACACGAGTAAAAGCAGTTTCCATACGGGAGCTGCTTTTTTTGTTTTCTTTCCTTTGCCGTTTGTTTTTTTTTATATAAATTTGTACCAAATTTAACGTCATTCTTAAACAATGGAAGAAATACAAAAAAACAACGCGGAATATAGCGCCTCTAACATCCAAGTGTTGGAAGGATTAGAGGCCGTACGCAAACGTCCCGCCATGTACATTGGCGATATCAGCGAAAAGGGATTGCATCACCTTGTATATGAGACGGTAGACAACTCCATCGACGAAGCTTTA